>MDTG01410770.1_pt1 | contig 117437 bp, 108 predicted proteins | sample 811421 | NCBI WGS metagenome assembly MDTG01 (sample SAMN05326645, study PRJNA326480) | marine metagenome | isolation source: seawater | place: Pacific Ocean: South East | collected 2011
CACAAAAAAACCGACTCTCGTCGGTTTGTGTTCACATCTAAAAGTGGTACCAGAGGCCGGACTTGAACCGGCACAGAGTTACCCCCGGCGGATTTTGAATCCGCTGCGTCTACCAATTCCGCCACTCTGGCACTGATAGATGTGCTTAACTACTGCTGGAGTAGTTAGGTTGCGAATTATAACTATGTTGGCGGTACTGACAAGCGTTTTTTTTATCTAGGCTATCAACTGTTTAATAATTCGTCGAAAATGCAGTCGCCTCGAGATGTGCGGGGGTTTTTGTGGGCCTTTTTGCGCTTCTGTGGCACACTGTACGCTAGGTAATAGAGGTAATTTGTTCGTCCATGGCAAAGTCAAAAAAGGCAAAAAAGCCTAACACTTCCGCATCTACTCCTTCTGCTACGTCAATGTCGTCTCCGGAACAGCAACGCGCAGGCTTTTTTCGCCGTCTGGCGGCTATGATCTACGACACGCTGGTCGCCACTGCGGTTGGCATGTGTGCCGCGATGGCCATGATTGTGTTTATGGTGGTGTCGCTGAAAAACGGCTTGTTCGATATGCAGGGCTACGCTGAGCCGAATGAGTTTATTCAAAATTCTGCGTTGTTTACCACCATTATTCAGGTGTGGGTAGGCGTTTGGGTTGCTGGGTTTTTCCTGTGGTTTTGGAAACGTGGCGGGCAAACACTGGGCATGCGCGCATGGCGATTACGTATTTTTAGCACCACTGAAGCCCCAATGACCTGGTCACGGTTACTGCTCAGATTAGTAACGTCTCTTGGCGGGCTGGGTACGCTATTGGTGTTGTTTGATGTGAAAAATAAACTGGCCTTGCAGGATCGTGTGGCGAAAACGGAAGTGGTTAAGTTAACCAAAAACCAAAACGATCATAAAAGCTGGTAGTCCAACAAGAACAGGCAAAGTAGTGATAATTACTTTGCTGAACTGCGATACCGTTTCAGTTCTGCTAATAGCCAATCCTGGCTTTTTATGGTGGGCTGAGAAGGGCAGTGCACAAGATAATATTTGCCCGACATTTTGCTCTTGGTGGCGGCATATTGAATAAAGTCTTCCGCAGTTTCAATGTCATCGGAAAAGTAATCGTATTTCTTCTTAATATGTCCTAGCGCTTCTGCGCCGGTATGGCGTTTGCCATTGCGTTCGTAGGAACAATCGGTACTTTTTACGAAGTTCAGCAGGTGGCTAATTTCTTTGAATGAGTCAGCGCTCGCATTCAAGCTAGCAAGCGCAGTCAGCAGTAACATCCATTTCATAAACTATTGTTCCTGAGCACCGCTATCGCGATAACAATACGGTCGCAATACCCGCAAACAACAAGCTGGGCAACAGCGCGCCTAACGCAGGCGGAATGTTGTAAACCAGGCTAAGAGGGCCGAATACTTCATTGGTAATGAAGAAGCCGAAACCAGTGAGTACACCCATAATAATACGAGCACCCATGGTAACACTGCGAAGTGGGCCGAAAATAAAAGACAAGGCCATGAGCAACATCACACAAACGGTTACAGGTTGCAGTAGCTTTCGCCATAAAGCCAGTTCGTAACGGCTGGTATCCTGCTCGTTATTAATGCGATACGTTATGTAATCATTGAGCCCGCGAATGGATAACGCTTCTGGCTTAACTGACACTATGCCGAGCTTGTCGGGCGTGAGGGTTGAATCCCAGCGCCAGGTAGGCAGGGCCTCTGTGTCAATTTTAGCCTCGGTAAAGGTGGTGTGGGTTACGTTAGTCAACGTCCAGCCATTTTGCTTGTAAAAGCCGCCGCTAGCGTAGGTTGTACTGGCGAGCTGCAGCGCGTCGTTAAAACGGTAAATACTGACATCTTGCAAAGAGTCACGGCTAATAACCTGCCCAATGCTTACAAAAGCATCGCCGTCTTTAGCCCACACAAGTTTGTCAGAGGAAAACAGCGAACCTCCGGTTATTGCCTCGGTGCGCAGCTCTTTGGCGCGGGATTCACTCACTGGGGTTACCCATTCGCCCACCGCCATCACCACAATGATCATCACCACCGCCGACTTCATAGCTGACGTTATTATATTCCAACGGCTAAGTCCTGCGGCCTGCATGATCACCAGCTCACTGTTGCTGGCGAGTAATCCCATGCCTATCAACCCGCCTAGCAACACCGCCATGGGAAAGAACTGCTCCAGATCCCGTGGCAAGCTAAGCAGCACGTACACCAGTGCTGCCAGCATGTCGTAGTTGCCTTCACCTACTTTGCGAAGCTGTTCAACGAACTTAATCAGTGCGCTCAGGCCAATCAGTACCGACAAAGTAACGGTAACTGTGCCCAGCAACGTGCGGGCAATATACAAGTCGAGGATTTTAAACATTACGTTCTCCTCCACAGCTTGGCGCGCAACTCGGTACCGAATTTACGGTCACGGGAGAGCAGGGTAATGCCTATCATCAGCATGATGCCGTGTACCCACCAAAGCCCCAGCTGCACCGGAATTTTACCGTCTTCCAGTACGCGGCGACTGGCAAGCAATAACATGAAGTACCCGAGGTATAACAAAATAGCCGGGAACATTTTGCCAAACCGGCCCTGACGAGGGTCAACTGCACTCAGGGGAACGGCAATCAACACCAGAAACGGAATGGAAAGCGGGATGGCTATACGCCATTGCAGTTCGGCCATTGCTTCAATGGAATTGTCCTGCAACAACTCAGCGGTAGACAACACCGATACCTTTTTGCGCGAGACCTGCTGCTCAGGATCGTCAATTTGCACCTGATATTCGTCGAAGTTCACAACGCGGAAGTCGCGCCGGCGGTGCTCACCTTCGTACTGATTACCGTTGTTCAGAATAAGCTGACGTGTCCCGTCGGCTTCTTTGCTAATGGTACCGCGCTGGGCGTAAACCACCCGAACCTGCGCTTCGTCGTTGGCTTGCTGTTGCGCCAGAAAGACTTTTTGAAGTGAGTCATCACTTCCTACATCGTGCACGAAAATTACGGCTTCCTGGTTGCCGGTTTCCTGGAATCGACCAGGGATAATAGCACTGAATCCAGCCTCAGCCTTGGCTTGCTCTCGCAAGTTGTATTCGCTTTGCGCTGCCGTGGGCGCGAGGTAGAGCGTTACGAATCCGGTGAAGATCATAATCAACACCGACAGGAATAACATTACCCGGGTGACGTACCATTCGCTGATGCCGCAGGCGCGCATCACGGTCATTTCGCTGTCTACGTATAAGCGACCATAAGCCATCATAATGCCCAAAAAGGCACTAATGGGGATCACCAGAGAAGCGAGGATTGGGGCGTACAGCGACAGGAATCCAATTACTAGACTGGCAGGAATATCACCCTCAGAGGCGTCCCCCAGCACTTTAACAAATCGCAAGGTAATAAAAATTGCCATTAGTATGAGAAAAATGGCAACCTGAGACTTCAGCGTTTCCTTAAGTAAATAGCGGAATATCAGCATTTATGGCCTATGCTAAAAGTCGGAATTTTAGTGAAAGCAGCTATAATTTTGAGTAAACTTACCATTTTTACATGTTTTGCCAGTATAACTAACCCTTGGCTCCGGCAGGTGCGATTGCCTGAACGTTGTATTATCGACATAAACGCACCCACGCAGTAAGACATTTTGCTGCGGTATTAAACCATAAGCGCGGCAAAACGGCATGTGAATTTTATGCCGGGGCAACAGACAGATAAAAATTGAGGTGACATCATGGAGTTTAACGTAAAAAGCGGCAGTCCCGAAAAACAACGCAGTGCCTGTATTGTTGTTGGGGTGTACGAGCCACGACGCCTGTCAGGCGTGGCTGAGCAGCTTGATGAGATCAGTGAAGGTTATATCAGTAACCTGCTGCGCCGCGGCGACCTGGAAGGCAAAGCCGGTCAAATGCTGTTGTTGCACCACGTTCCTAATGTGCTTAGCGAGCGCGTGTTGTTGGTTGGGTGTGGTAAAGAGCGTGAACTCGATGAGCGTCAATACAAGCAAATCATTGCGAAAACCATTCAAACACTAAACGAAACCGGCTCAATGGAAGCCGTATGTTTCCTGACCGAACTGCACGTGAAAGGTCGCGATACCTACTGGAAAGTGCGCCAGGCAGTGGAAACTACCCAGGATACCCTGTACACCTTCCTGCAGTTAAAGAGCAAAAAAGGCGAGCCGCGCCGACCGTTGCGTAAAATTGTATTCAACGTACCTACCCGTCGCGAGTTAACCGTTGGCGAAAAAGCGGTAGAACACGGCCTGGCCATTGCTAAAGGCATGAAAGTCACCAAAGACGTTGCCAACATGCCGCCAAACATTTGTAACCCTGCCTACTTGTGGGATCAGGCCCAGCAACTGGCTGCAGAATATGATTCGATTGACGTTGAATGCGTTAACGAAGCGAACATGGCAGATCTGGGTATGAACTCATACCTGGCGGTAGGTCGTGGTTCTGAAAATGAATCACTCATGAGCATCATCCACCACAAAGGCGGTGAGCCGGATCAGCAACCATTGGTGCTGGTGGGTAAAGGCCTGACCTTTGACTCGGGTGGTATTTCATTGAAGCCTGGCGAAGGCATGGATGAAATGAAATACGACATGGGTGGTGCCGCATCTGTGCTAGGTGTTATGCACACGGTTGCAGCGTTAAACCTGCCGGTTAACGTTATTGGCGTGCTGGCTGGCTGTGAAAACATGCCTGACGGCAAGTCATATCGTCCGGGTGACATTCTGACCACCATGTCAGGACAAACCGTAGAAGTGCTGAATACCGACGCCGAAGGCCGTTTGGTATTGTGTGATGCACTGACTTACGTAGAGCGATTCGACCCGGATACGGTAATCGACGTAGCGACCTTAACCGGTGCCTGTATTATCGCTCTAGGTAAACACGCAACCGGCTTAATGAGCACGCACAACCCGCTGGCACACGAGCTGCTAAATGCCTCTGAACAGGCATCTGACCGCGCCTGGCGTTTGCCTTTGTGGGACGACTACCAGGAGCAACTGGAAAGCCCGTTTGCTGACATGACCAACCTCGGTGGTCGTCCGGCCGGTTCTATTACGGCGGGTTGCTTCTTGTCGCGTTTCACTAAAAAGTACAACTGGGCGCACCTGGACATTGCCGGTACCGCCTGGAACAGCGGTAAGAACAAAGGCGCAACGGGCCGCCCAGTGCCAATGCTTGCGCAGTTCTTAATGAATCGCGCTGGTTTGGCGCAAGAGGACTAATTGCCCGTGCCCGCTGTTCGATTTTACGCGCTAACAGAAGAAACCGTGTCGCCCGATGGCGGCGCGGCGGTGTCTGCCCTGTGCGCGAAAGCCTGCGAATTAACCGCTGAACTCTATGCCAACCGGCAGAAGAGTGTGGTACTGTGCGCCGACAAGGCCCAGGCTGAAGCGGTAGATGAGCTGTTATGGCAACTACCCGCGGCGCGTTTTGTGCCGCACAATCTTGCTGGCGAGGGTCCGCCCGGTGGTGCTCCGGTGGAAATCGTCTGGCAGGCACAACAATTACCCCGCCGGCCCTGCCTGATCAACGTGAGTGGTCAACTGGTGAATCAATTCAACCAGTTCCAGCAAATTGTTGATTTTGTGCCGGTAGAAGAGGCTGCTAAACAGCAAGCCCGACAACGCTATAAATATTTTCAACAAGCCGGCTGCCAAATGCAGTTTTTACCGGCTTAACACAGGTATTCTTTGAGACTCTCCATGGACAAAACCTACGAACCCCATTCCATTGAACAGCAATGTTACCAACGCTGGGAAAACGACGGACTGTTTAAAGCCAAGGCCTCAGGCGATCCCGCGCAAGAACCGTATTGTATTTTACTGCCGCCGCCAAACGTAACCGGTAGCCTGCACATGGGCCACGGTTTCCAGCAAACCATTATGGACGTGCTGACCCGTTATCACCGCATGAAAGGCGACAACACCTTATGGCAGGTAGGTACCGACCATGCTGGTATCGCAACGCAAATGGTGGTGGAACGCCAATTGAATGCACAGGGCAAAACCCGTCACGATCTGGGGCGTGAAGCCTTTGTCGATAAAATCTGGGAGTGGAAAGAGCACTCAGGTGGCACCATCACCAGCCAGATGCGCCGTTTAGGGACGTCGCCAGACTGGGATCGCGAAGTGTTCACCATGGACGAAAACCTGTCTAAAGCGGTAACCGAAGTCTTTGTAAAACTGCATGAAGACGGCCTGATTTACCGCGGCAAACGCCTGGTAAACTGGGATCCGGTACTGCACACAGCGGTATCCGATCTGGAAGTACTGAACGAAGAAGAAGCCGGTCACATGTGGCACATGCGATATCCACTGGCCGACGGCAGTGGCAGCATTGTGGTTGCTACTACGCGCCCGGAAACCATGCTGGGCGACACCGCTGTGGCGGTACATCCGGATGACGAGCGCTATCAGGACTACATTGGTAAAGAAATTAAGCTGCCTATTACCGGCCGTTTAATTCCAATCATTGCCGACGACTATGTTGATCCGGAATTCGGCACAGGCTGCGTGAAAATCACCCCTGCGCACGACTTCAACGACTACGACATGGGCAAGCGTCATAACCTGCCTATGATCAACATCTTCACGCCTGATGCGAAAGTGAATGACGAAGCGCCGGAAGCCTACCGCGGCCTGGATCGCTTTGACGCACGTAAAGCCATTGTGGAACAGCTGGAACAAGATGGCGTCCTGGTTAAAATCGATGATCACAAATTAAAAGTACCGCGCGGCGACCGCACCGGTGCTGTTATTGAGCCGTACCTGACTGATCAGTGGTATGTAGCTATTGAAGAACTGGCGAAGCCTGCAATCGAAGCAGTGGAAAGCGGTGAAATCCGTTTTGTACCGGAAAACTGGAGCAAGACTTATTACCAGTGGATGCACAACATCCAGGACTGGTGTATTTCACGTCAGCTTTGGTGGGGGCACCGCATTCCAGCATGGTATGACGACAGCGGCAACATTTACGTTGGTCGCGACGAAGCCGAAGTACGCAGCAAAAATGGCCTGGACGACAGCGTCGCCCTGCGTCAAGACGAAGACGTACTCGACACCTGGTTCTCGTCGGCGTTGTGGCCATTTGCCACCATGGGCTGGCCGGAAAAAACACCTGAGCTGGAAACCTTTGTACCGTCTTCTGTGTTGGTAACCGGCTTTGACATCATCTTCTTCTGGGTTGCCAGAATGATCATGATGACCAAGCGTTTTACCGGCAAGATCCCGTTTAAAGATATCTATATTACCGGTCTGATCCGCGATGAGAGCGGCGACAAAATGTCGAAGTCGAAAGGGAACGTGCTGGATCCTATCGATCTGATCGACGGTATTGATCTGGAGTCACTGGTTGCTAAACGTACCTCGGGTATGATGCAGCCGCAGCTGGCAGCCAAAATTGAAAAGCGCACGCGCAAGCAATTCCCGGACGGCATTCACGCTTACGGTACCGACGCACTGCGGTTCACTTTTGCTGCCATGGCGTCTACCAGTCGCGATATCAACTTCGATATGGGCCGGGTAGAAGGATACCGCAACTTCTGTAACAAGATCTGGAACGCATCGCGTTTTGTGTTAATGAACACTGAAACTGAAGATACCGGTCGCGACGGCGGTGAACTGGTACTGAGTCTGGCAGATCGCTGGATTTGGGCCCAGTTCCAGCAAACGCTGGCGGAATTTGAAAAAGCCATCAGTGAGTATCGTTTCGATATCGCGGCGCAAACGGTATACGAGTTTACCTGGAACCAGTTCTGTGACTGGTACCTGGAATTAACCAAACCGGTACTGAACAATGATCAGGCCTCTGACGCTGAAAAACGCGGCACGCGCCATACGTTAATCAACGTACTGGAAAGCCTGTTGCGCTTGCTGCACCCGTTAATGCCGTTCATCACCGAAACCATTTGGGAACGCGTTGCACCATTAAGTGCGCTGGAAATTAAAGACGGCGACAGCATCATGGTTCAGCCATTCCCAACCGTAGATACCAGCAAGCAAGACGAGCAGGTATTAGCTGACATTGAGTGGGTGAAGCGCTTTATTGTGGGCATCCGTAATATCCGTGGTGAAATGGATATTGCGCCTAGTAAGCCGTTGTCGGTATTGCTGCGTAACGCCAGTGAAGAAGACGAGCGTCGCCTGGGTATTTCACGTACCTTTATCGACCGTCTGGCACGTCTGGAGGGCGTGACGTTACTGGCAGAAGGCGAAGAAGCGCCGGCCAGTGCTACCGCGTTGGTAGGGGAAATGGAAATCCTGATCCCAATGGCGGGTCTTATCGACAAAGACGCCGAGCTGGCTCGTATCAGCAAGGCCATGGAGAAAATCGAAAAAGACGCAGCCCGCACTAAAGGTAAGTTGTCTAACGAGAAATTCGTGAGTAATGCGCCTGAAGCGGTTATTGAGAAAGAGCGCGCCAAGCTGGCCGATGCAGAGTCACAACTGGCTAAGCTTTCTGCTCAACGCGACACAATAGCGGCATTATAGAAGACTGGGCGTGAGCGGCTGTGCGTATTTGGTGCATAAATGCCGCTCCTTCTCCCATCTTTGGTGCATACTGAAGTGTGTATAGTGAGTCGTATTTTTATAACCTGCTGTAATATATGGTTTTTGAAATTTGGCTCGGTTATTGCTGATGTAATGACAGAATAAAGCAAGCGTCGCGTTTGCTAACAATTTGAATGAAGTTTGGTAATGAAGCCCGATCCTGTCGCCAGGATTGGGCTTTTTATTTTGTTTTTTGGACACGGTAGTAACAATGACTGCAGATAAATTTAATATTTTCTCTTTCACCGGGAAAATGAAAATACTTCACCTCTCCTGGATGGTGTTTTTCGTTACCTTCGTAGTGTGGTTTAACATGGCCCCACTTAAACAGGTGATCATGGGCGACATGGGCCTGAGCCTGGAAGAATGGAAAACCTTACTGATTTTAAATGTGGCGCTCACCATACCTGCCCGGGTTATTATCGGTGCGCTTACTGACAAATACGGACCGCGTTTAGTTTACTCTTCCCTGCTGGCAATCTGCTCTGTACCCTGTTTTTTATTCGCGTTTGCCAGCGACTTTACCCAAATGGCCATTGCGCGTTTTGCGCTGGGCTTTATCGGTGCCGGTTTCGTTATCGGTATTCGCATGGTCAGCGAATGGTTCCCGCCTAAAGAGCTGGGCACGGCCGAAGGTATATACGGCGGCTGGGGTAACTTTGGCTCTGCGGCAGCAGCCTTCACTTTACCTACACTGGCTGTAGTATTTGGTGGCGATGACGGCTGGCGTTATGCAGTAGCAATTACCGGTGTCCTGTGTGTTATTTTCAGTGTGATTTATTACACCAACGTCACCGATACCCCTAAAGGCTCCACTTATTTCCGACCCAAAAACCTCGGCGGTATGGAAGTCACCAGCAAAGGCGATTTCTATTTCCTGTTATTTATGAAAACGCCAATGTACCTGGCGCTGGCACTGCTTAACTGGAAGCTGTCACCGAATGGCGTAGGCATGTTGTCGGCCGATGTGTGCACCTTTATTTATGTTGCGCTGTTTGCTATTTATTGCTTCGACGCGTATTCCAACTTCAAAGTTAACCGCGAGATTTTTGTGAAGCCGGTCGCAGAGCAGCATCGCTATCAGTTCAAGCAAGTCGCGGTGCTGAATATTCTGTACTTCGCTACCTTCGGTTCTGAGCTAGCCGTGGTATCCATGCTACCTGCATTCTTTGCAGAAACGTTCGAGTTGTCGATGGCGACAGCCGGTTTGTTGGCGGGTATGTATGCCTTTATGAACCTGATGTCACGCCCTGGCGGTGGTATTATTTCTGACCGGTTTGGCCGCAAGAAAACCCTGCTTATTCTGACTGCGGGTCTGGCAGTTGGCTACTTCACACTTAGTCATATCGATGCGAACTGGCCGGTGTGGCTGGCAGTACTGGCGGTAATGGCCTGCTCGTTCTTTGTGCAGTCAGGTGAAGGTGCGGTCTTTGCGGTTGTGCCGCTTATTAAACGCCGCCTCACCGGCCAGATTGCAGGTATGACCGGTGCTTACGGTAACGTGGGTGCGGTAACTTATCTGACTATCTATTCTTTTGTTGATGCGTCTACGTTCTTCCTGGTTATCAGTGGGACTGCCGCATTTGGCTTTATTGCGTTACTCTTTATGAAAGAGCCGAGTGGCGCAATTACCGAAGTGAACGAAGACGGTACCGTCGAACTGATTCACGTAGGTTAACCTTATTACCCAACAGGCATAAGTGTGGTAATGCACCTGTCCTCGCCAGAGGCAGGTGCTTTTTTTGGATAAAGCATGGCAAATTTGAATGTAAGTTTTGGCGGATACAGCAGCCAGGGGATCAAGTTTGAAAATCAGGACGCCTTTGCTGCCTGGCAGGGCGAGGGGCAGCAGCTCCGCGACAAAGGGGCTGTGGTTGCAATAGCCGACGGTGTCTCTGCCTGTAGTAAAGCCAAAGAAGCGGCAACCACGGTGGTTAACAATTTCATCTTTGACTACATGCAAACCCCTCCCAGTTGGTCTGTAAGCCGTTCGGTGGGGAAAATCCTAACCAGTCTGAATCGATGGTGCCACGGCCAGTTTGACTATGCAGTGGGCGGCAGCAGTCAAATGCTAACCACATTCAGCAGCCTCGTGTTTAAGTCGACCACGGGTTTTTTAATGCATGTGGGTGATACCCGGGTTCACCGGTTTCAGCATGGCCAGCTCGAATTGCTCACCAACGATCACACGGCCAAACAACGAGCAAACTTTGTGCTCACCCGTGCCATTGGTCTGGACGCAAAACTCGATGTGGATTTCACTTCCTTTGCCCTGCAGCCGGGTGAACTGTATGTGCTTACCAGTGATGGGGTACATAGCTTTCTGTCGAACAAACAGTTGAAAACACTGCTGGAAGACTCTCAGAATCTGGAAGCGACTGCGCGTAAGATCGTGCAAGCGGCGTTAGATGCCGGCAGTGATGACAATGTCAGTTGCTTGCTGGCAAGGGTGGAGAGTTTACCAGCGGTAGACGTACATGAATTGTCTGCGCATGGCGATCACCTTGTGATCCCGCCTGCGCTGGAAGTGGGGCAAAAGCTGGAAGGCTACCGGGTACTGGAACAGGTATTTAACGGCACGCGTTCCAGTTTGTACAAGGTGCTGGACGAGCAGTCTGGCACAGTTTACGGCCTGAAAACACCCACTGAAAAGTTCGAGGATGACACCACTTTTCTGCGTGGCTTTCTGCGTGAAGAATGGGTAGGCAAGAGCCTGGATAGCCCGCACATAATGAAAGTATTGCCGCGACGTGAGAATACACAGTTTTACTACCATGTATGTGAATACATCGAAGGACAATCCCTGCGGCAGTGGATCATCGATAACCCGTCTCCTTCACTCGACAGCGTACGCCGTATTGTTAAACAGATCATTGTGGCGCTGCGTACGTTTCAGCGCAACGACATGGTGCACCGGGATTTAAAGCCCGAAAACGTCATGATCACCACCCACGGAGAAGTCAAACTCATCGATTTTGGCACCGTGCTGGTTAAGTCTCTGTTGGAAACCGGCGAACAAACTAATGAAGATTACCCGGTGGGATCGGTGAACTATATTGCGCCGGAATTTCTGATCCAGAATCACAGTGACTTTAGAACCGATATGTTTTCGCTAGGGGTGATTGTGTACGAAATGCTAAGCGGCGCATTGCCTTATAAGCCCTTTAAATATAAAGATTATATTCCCGAAAGTGCAAACGAGTTCCACTACCAGAGTATTAAGCAATACCGCCCGGACCTACCCGCGTGGATCGATATCTGTTTGAGGAAAGCCACGCAACCAGAGCAGCAAAAACGCTTTAATGCGTTATCGGAATTTGAAGCGGCGCTGGACAACCCCAAGGATATTGTTGCGACCGAAAAGCGACCGCCTCTTATTGAACGAAACCCGGTATTACTGTGGCAATGGGTCAGTGCCATTCTGCTGGTAATTGTGCTGTTACAAACCTGGTTGCTTAGCCGTTAGTTACAGTATTAATGACTGTCTTAAGCGCATAATCAGCACCATTTAGTCATAATAGACAGCGCCACAGTCCGCTCATCAAAATAAATGATAGTGTGGGTGGGGTGGGGAATATCTTACTGTTTTCAGATCCACATTGCCTCTGTTTATAGTCTATTTTCTGCAAACGGATTTTACTTCAACACACTGTATTAAAACGTTTATTTTTTCTATTTTATTACTTTTCCGATTGTGTTTTAGCTAATCATACTCTCGCTTTACTCTGAGCAATCCCATCACCAATTCAACGACAACTCTGTCTATATTTTAATCTTAAATGCAAATGATAATTGATCTCATTTGTGTTGCTGTGATATTCTCCTGCCCGATTAATGTTGGAATAAAATATTATAGGATCTGAGATGAATACGTGTAAGAACATGAGCCGGAGTCTATTGGCGTTAGCCATTGCAGCTTCACTCGTTGCCTGTGGCGGTAGTGAGAACAAGGCGCCAGCCTTTAGTCAGAGTAGTTTTGCCGCAACGGTGTCAGAAGATGAATCGGTAACCGGCACATTGTCAGCCTCAGATCCAGATAGCAATGACACGTTGAATTTCACCCTGGCGTCAGCCGCGTCCAATGGTGTGTTTGAGTTGAACGGCAACGGTAGCTATACCTATACACCAAACGGGGATTTCTTCGGCGAAGACAGCGTTAGTGTTACGGTGTCAGACGGGAAGTTGTCAGATACCGCTACGGTTACTTTCACGGTAACGAACGTCAATGATGCTCCGGTTGTGGGCACCAGTCAGGTGACCGTGAGTAGTCAGGGAACCACAACGGGGTCAATTGAGATCACCGATGCAGACGGCGACGACATCACCATAACCGTTGTCACTGCCCCGCAAAATGGCCAACTTGAAATCAACAGTGCAACCGGTGAATTTGAATATACACCGTACACTCTGGAGCAAATCGACGGCAGTTTCACCATTGCTGTTACCGATGGCGTGATCAGCGATCCCGTTGAAGCCGAAATCAGCCTGGCCGCGTCATTCAGCACCAACGCCGATAAACTCAGTTATTACTACAGTTCGGCTGAATCTCACTTGAAGCAAGCCGAAGCCCGTATGGAAAACATCATTGATGATGATTTGCTTAACGAAGTGCGAGCCGGCCTGGCTGTGGGTTATACCACGGCAGGCTTTGCCAGTGAGGCCGATGCGAATATTGCAGCAATCACGACACTCGATGATCAGGCCAGGGCTTATCAGGCCGTAGGTGAGCGTCTGGATACATTGGGCTTAACTGAAGAGGGGGATGAAAAGCGTGCATCTTCGGTGGCCTTGTTTAACCAGTATTTGGCAGAAAAAGGTATTTCAAACCTGTCCAGCAGTGATGCAAATTACTTTATCGGGCTTATCAATGATTATGAGGAATCCGGTAAAGCCGATGCAGCAAATGCGATGTTAACCACTGTGCGTATTTACGCTGATGCGATTAATGACGATGAGTATACAACAGCATATGCTCGCTTATTGTCTGCCAGCCGAATTAATGTTTCTAACCAGCAGACCGCCTACTTTGAAAGCGGCAGCGATGCCGATTTAGATAGTGCTTTAACAGCTGCGGGCTTGTTAGAAGACATCGCAATGGAAGTAGGTTACCGGGTTATTACCCGGGGGGATTACGAAGGACAATACTCTTACCAAATGCGAGTTCTGTACGTCACCTGGTTAGCAGAGCACTACATGTACCTGAATCAGCCGGAAAAGGCCAAACAGTATCTGGCTGAAGCACTCGCGCTGTATGGCGTAAGCGGGTATGACGCCAATTACAATGTTGAGGCGTCTGAATACGGAGCTGCGACCTTGAGTAGCTATTCGTCAGTCGTAGAAATTCAGGCCGGACTATTTGCTTACTACTATCCTGACGCAGAAACGAATCTGGCGTTAGCGCTCCTCGAACCAGGCACGCGAAACTATAACGACGCCATCGTGTTTATCCATATGTATCAGGTTTTAGCCGCGGCAGAAAAGGGTGAAGACTTTAGTGACTTACTTGCCTCGGTAAAAACGCATTTTGAGGAGAACGGCGATCTTCGCGACTATTACGAGTTCCTGGTTCAACAAGGCGCAGGCTCCGGGTCAGGTATCAGAACGGCAGGGTTACTTGTAAATCGCGGACATCTTGATGCAGCACTAACTGTGCTGGATGAAGCCCTCACTGTACTCACAGACGAAGACTACATTTACAGCGAAAGTGCGAAAATGACACTGGGTTCTTATGGTTGTGCAGGCTTGTCACGGTTGTATCAAAAGGCTGGTGGTGACGTTAATGGAGTGCTTAATACGTGTTTGAGTATTGCTGAGAACTACTATCAGCCTGAACAAAATATAATGTCAGATGCTGCCATCATTGAGGGGTATCAGGCGCTGCTGACCTTGTATGCGGAGGCTGGAAATACCGAAGTTATGAATGCGTTAGCCAGCGACATGTCGGTTATTGCCCAGTCTTTCGATTCTGATATCGATGCCCTGGAATTTCAGGCCTATATTGCCAGCGTGACTGCCAATTATGGCGCATTCGAGAGTGCCGTTGTTATAAGCAATTCTGTGCTCACCGGTATTGTGTCTTTAATGAAAGATGATGAAGGCAACACACTTGAAGCACTGGAAGGCTATCTTGAAGTGCTGTTGTGGATAACCGGTTCTGACGATTATGTTTCTTCTTATTTCAAACTGTATACGGTGAAAACCGCAATGCGCAGACAGGCTGCTGACATTACTGAATTTGCTGCGCTCTTCTCGCAATTGCAGACCCAATTGCACAGTACTCTACAGGCGATTAATACTGCAGTAACTGAGTTATCAGACAACGAGCAGCAGGACATTATGGCATCGATACTGTTAGCGAACGCCCGCGCCGGATTGTTTGCTGAAGCAGAACAGTTCGCGGCCAGTGAGGTAAACGCCACCGCAGATCAATACGAGCTGTATGCTCAACTTGCCGTCGTGTGGGCAGAAAAAGACGACTATCCGGGTAGCAAAGTGGCCAATGTTGATACCGATAGTGACGGTTTGCCGAACTTCTTCCTGACAACCGCAACAGAGCAGGAGATTACTGAGTCAGGCTTGGTCGCTGACACAGACTCAGACAATGATGGTATTGCCGATGAGCAGGACGCTACGCCATTGGGAGAAGGCAACTAAGTGCTACGCTATAACCGCAACATGTTAGCTGGTCTTGTTGCTTCAATTGGGCTGTTACCTTTACAGGTAGCAGCCCAGGCTGTTGATAGTAACCAAGACAACTCCGCTGAAGAAAAAGCGCTGGTTTCGACCGAAACAACCGAGCCGAAAGAAGACCAGGACAACGTAGAACATATCGAAGTGATTGGTCGATATATCGGCATTGAAGCGCCGGAAGCGTTTGGCCGGTTTATGTTGTCGAAAGACTTTATTCGAAATGCGCCTAAGACTACCGGTGATATTAACGACCTGATTGCCTTACTGCCTGGCGTACAGTTATCTGAAGACGCTCTGGCTGTATCACAAGCAGGGGAAATCCGAGCCAAGCAAATATCAATTTCTGGTGCCCAACCCTGGCAAACCGGTTTTTTTATTAATGGAATGAACTTCAATAGTCGACTGGACCCGGGAGCTTACAATCGGTCTGAAGGGGCCGTTAACGATGTCCAGGGCGGGCCGCAGAACTTTAACGTTAACAGCCAGATCGTTGACAGCATTGATGTTTACGACAGTAATATACCGGTGGAATTTGGCGGCTTCTCAGGCGGGGTTGTTGATGTACAAACCGCCTCTGCAGTCCAAGCCGACAAAGCCCGGGTGTCATTAGGCTACCGTGGTTCAAACAGTGATTGGAATCAGTATCACATCATTAACGGAGACATCGACGACGATGGCGACGTTTTCAGCACTGACCTGCTAACGCCGGAGTTTGAACAGCAGAGCGTGAATTTTCTGGCTTCCACACCACTGAGCGAGAATCAGGGGCTGCTGGTGTCCGTCAATTACCTCACGGCTAAAAAGAGCAAGGTGTCATTTCGGGAAATCGTGAATACCGAGCGGCAAAACATCAATTTGTTAGTGAAATATTCACTGCGCAACGCTTTCTTTGACAACCTCGATTGGTCTGTATTGTATGCGCCTTATGAAAACCGCAACCTACAGGAAAACGTGTTAAACAGTGAGCTTGTTATCTCTGGCGGCGGGTACGGTACTACCCTAAACGCAGAAAAAGCATTTTCGAGCGGTGAGTGGATCAGTGAGTTTAGTTTCAATACCAGCGAGAACAGTCGCGAAGCGCCACCGCATTTTTATTTGTGGCTGCAAGCCAATGGGAAAGCATGGGGCAGGGATACGGCGGTTGACGATGATCTCGATGATACACAGCAGCCGGTATCCCGCGAGGGCGGATTTGGTGATTTAGACAAAACACAAACAACGGTAACATGGCGTAATCAGTTCCAGTTTAACGACTGGCAATGGGGACGCGCAGAGCACCGTTTGAAAGTGGGCTTGAGTGCCCAATATCAGGCTTTGGGACGCAAACGCAATGCTGACAGTTACTATTACAACTCAGCGGTGCAATACAGCGCATCAGCCGGCAACAATGCCCTTAACTGCAGCGGCTATACGCTGGACTGTGTTGAGCTTTCATTGGCGAAGAGCATTGAAGCGCTGGAGGCGGAATTAGGCGAGCCTCTGGATTTCAGTAATCCTGAGCATATTCTCCTGTACAGTGACAATGTGCTGGTGTCGCCGCAATTTTTTAATTTCCGTATTGTTTACCCGACGGAAAATATTCGCGTGAACGTAAATCAGATAGGGGTTTACCTGAATGACCAGATTCACTGGGACCGACTCACGCTGAATGCAGGATTGCGCTACGAGTATGATGATTTCTTTAAAAATCACACGCTGGCCCCACGGTTTAGTGGTAGTTGGGATTGGTTTGACGACAACAGCACACTGTTAGTGTTTGGGGCGAGTCGCTATTACGACGCAGGCCTGGCAACCTATAAACTCAAACAGGAAAGCAAACCCTATTACACCGAATTCAGGCCAATTCTGAATGGCAGCTTACAGGCGTGGGTCCCGTCCAGTCTCGACGCTGACTTGCGCTACCGCTATGAAGGACTGGACTCCCCCTATAATGACGAAGTGGTACTGGCCCTTAAACAAAGTCTGGGGGCGTTTGGCTTTGTATCGCTACGCGGCATCCATCGCTGGCAGCGCGATCAGCTTGCCCGCGCCAGTGAATCAGAATTGGGCGCAGACGGCTATCGCTATGCGTATCAGGATAACAGTGGATTTGGTACCAGTAGCCGTATATCACTTGCCTGGAGTGCAAGTTGGCGGGCTCATTCATTCTGGGCTAACACGGATTTCAGTCACACAAAAAGCAATGGGGATTCGTATAACGAGGCGGTGGATGACGTGAGCCTTGATGAGCTGGTTTGGTATATCGGCAACGGTGTAGGCAGTCTTACTACGCAGTCAGCCGTTGCTACGTTAAACACCAACTTCAGCCGCCCGTTGCGAGTGAATTTTGGCTGGCATGCCGATTGGACCGAGACGTTTTCGACTACATTAAACGGCGCTTTTACTGACGCTTATCACACTGCGGTGGCCACGGGTCAGTATATATCTAGTGGCAATATTGCGTGGCTGTGCAACGACTGCGATGTCGACAGTATCAGTGTGCCTATTTATCGCAAAGTCGAGTTTGCCCGTCGCTGGCAAGTTAATCTGGCTACCCGTTATACACTCTCCCTGCACGAGTGGGGCAACCTGACTCTGTCGGTAGATATCACCAACTTGTTCAATACCCGAACGTTTATGGTGACTCCCGGTAACGATGGTGTAGAAACCGGGCGAACTTTGTGGGCCGGAGCGCGATGGGACTGGTAAAAAATACTATCGCGGTCATGTGTCTGCTCGCTACTGGCCCTGTGGTCGCTGCAGCGGGCGATAGCGCAGATCATGCGGATTATCTGAAAGCGTTGCGAGGGCAATACAGCGAGGGGCAGTCTCACTGGCCCCCTGCTATTACAACGGACAATATCGCGCCAGCGCCAATGCAGGCTTTGCCACAACCCGAAAAAGCCGATGCCGGTAAAGTGGCCCTCGGCGAAGCCCTATTTAACGACACCATGTTGTCACGTGACCACACCGTGTCTTGTGCTACCTGTCATGCTGCCCACCTGGTGTTTGCCGACAGGCGCAGACAGGCGGTTGGCATAGATGGGCAGGTAGGGCGCAGAAATACACCGGCATTGTTTGGTATTAATTTATGGACCTCGTTCTTTTGGGATGGTCGGGCAAATTCCGCTCAGCATCAGGCATTGTTTCCTGTCAGCGACCCCAAAGAAATGGATTTACCGGTTGCCGAGTTGGTGAAACGTGTGAATCAGAGCGAAAAGTACGCTAGCGCCTTCGCTGCTGCATACGGCATTTCAGAGATCAAAAGTGTGCATCTTGCCGATGCGATAGTGCAGTTTGAAGGACAGATACCGCCGCCTGACACCCCGTTTCAACAAGTGCTACAACGTTTGCCCGGTGAGCCTGAAGTGGCTATCGGTATGCTGAGTGACGAGCAGCTGTGGGGCTTGCACCTGTTTCGCACCAAAGCGCGATGCATGACGTGTCACGAAGGGGCGCTGTTAAGTGACAATCAGTTTCACAATACCGGGCTGTCTTATTACGGCCGCAAGTTTGAGGATCTGGGGCGATACGAGGTGACCGGACTGGCAAGTGATGTTGGTCGTTTTCGCACGCCTTCGCTGGTGGCAGTGAGTCACACCGGGCCCTGGATGCACAACGGTTTGTTCAGCAGTCTGCCGGGTGTTGTGAACCTGTACAACGCGGGGGGAGCCAGAACGAAACGCCGTGAGGTGTACGACAATGATCCTCTGTACCCTGAAACAACCCCGCTACTGGTAAAGCTGGAATTAACCAAGGAAGAGCGAGCTGCACTGGTCGCATTTTTAACCCTGTTATGACGGGCCGGCGCAACCCGGTCAGGTCAAGTTTAACCCCGGAGGCTACATGCCAATTTTGAATGTAAACAAACGCGTGCTTGGCGCGCTTCTGACTTTCGCGTCTCTGAGTATGACCGGCGTGAGTCACGCAGAAACCCTACACTTTGGTGAAGTACTGACCCATCAACCGCCTTTAGCGGTGTCTGCGTTACTTGCTTCCCCGGAAGCATATCTGGATAAAACCGTAACGATTGAAGGAACCGTTGTTGGGGTGTGCTCAATGCGAGGCTGCTGGGCCGACATTGCCTCGGATGCCCGGTTTCAAAAATTGCGTTTGAAGGTACAGGATGGCGATATGGTGTTTCCAATGCACGCCAAAGGCCGCAAAGCCATCGCCACAGGCAAACTGTATGCGGTGCACTTATCTCAGGCCCAGACTCAACGCTATCTGGCTGCGCTTGCAAAACGAAACGGCGAGGACTTCGATCCGAAAACAGTGACAGAAGGCATGGCAATCTATCAGGTAGAGCCTGTCGCGGTAGATATTCTTGATTAACCGGTTACGGGGCGTGAACTGGTTCAGGTTAAACCGTACGCTGCATCGAGACATCGGATACTTCTGCATTAGTTTTACCCTGGTGTTTGCTGTGTCAGGACTGGCGCTTAACCATGTGCGTGACATTAACCCCAATTATATTGTCGAGCGCGCTGAAGCTGAGGTTAACCTGACTCTCCAGGCCAGCGATGCAGAAATCAACGCGCATTTGCTTAACGCGTTTAATCTCGATACCGCGGTGAAGGCCAGCTATTGGGAGTCTACGTCTCGTTATAAATTGTTTTTGGAGCAAGGGCATACCATTACGTTGAACCTTAATAGGCAGCGCGCGGTTTACGAAGCCATTACACCGCGGCCAATCATACCTGCATTAAACCGGCTTCACCTTAACGAGGTACGCCAAAAGTGGGTGGTGTTCTCTGATGTGTACGCCGTATTGCTGATTTACCTGGCGGTGTCGGCGCTATTCATGGTGAAGGGAAAATACGGCGCACTGTCGTGGCGACGCGGTTGGTTGGTGTTGCTCGGTACGGCAATTCCGCTGGCTTACATGTGGCTGTGAGGCTGACAGCCTGGTTTATTCCCGGTTGGTTACAGCATTAGCAACCAACCGGGAGCCTACGACAGTTAGAACTGATAAGACGCAAACAGCCTTAACGTTCTGGGTTGTCCAGGGCCCACAAACTCAGTCGATTTGATATCGTCATAAATATCTTCTAACACTTCATCGGCTTCGCCATAGGTACCAAAGGTTTCGAACTTGGTATCAAACACGTTTTCCAGACGCAGGCCAACGGTAATACCACTTGAGTGAGCATAGGTGGCACTCAGGTTAACCAGCGTATAACCATCTAACTCGCGGTTCTCGTTGGCTTCGTCGCCACGGAAATACTGGCCCGATGCGTAGTCCACATCTGCGCTGATATACAGGTTGTCCAGCAGCGGGTAAGTGACTTCCACACCGGCAAGCCATTCAGGCTGGCCCGGAATGGTATCGCCCGGCGTTACCTGGCGGCCCGGTCCCATGGGGTTTTGCGGGCTGAACGAGACAAAAGGAGATTCAAAGGTCGCCTGCAAATAGCTCACATTGGCAGACACTTCCAGATCGTCCCATTGCTGTAACACGCTGAATTCAGCTCCCTGACGGCGCGTTTTGTCTACGTTTACGAAATAGCCCACCGATGCGCGGTCACCGGCCTGTTGGAAAATAATGTCGTCTTTGCTCTCACTGCGATACACCGCGGCGTGGATCAAGCCGTTCTCCAGCGTAATATTGGCGCCCAGTTCAAGGGTATCAGTGCGTACTTGATCCAGCGGCGGATCGGCCACAAAACCATTGGGCAGTTTACACGGATCGTCTTCGTCTGCGCAGCTTAGTTCTGCTGGCGTCGGCGTACGTGACGATTGGCTGTAAGACGCATACGCGTGGTAGCCGTCGGTACGGTAGTGCACCGTGGCAGACGGATTAAACCGGTTAAATGCGTGGTTCCCGTTCAGCGAGCCTTCGCCTACTTCAACGCCGTCTACCATATCAATAGTGGATTTGTTGTAGCGTGCGGCCAGAGCCAGTTGCCAGTTGTCGTTCAGATCTATGACATCGCTAACAAACGCGTAGGTGTGGCGAACATCGGTAGTCAAACGCACACGGGAACCTTCGTCAAATACGCCTATTCCGGTTACTCCACGGCTGCTCTCTGGCGTCTCATTGTCGAGTACGGCAAATTCGGTATCGCTGCGAAATGAAATATCAGCGGTGTCGATGCCCAGACCAACTACCCAGTGGTGTGTCATTGAACCTGTGGCTGCTTTACCTGCCAGTTCGGCGCTGAAGCCAAAGCTTTGCTGGTCGGTAAAGCTGGTATTGGCGGTACCATCCAGGGTATCAGGGTCAACGTCACTGATGTTTTCTAATGGGACTAACGGGTCAAAACCTACAAACTGAACGGCGTCGTCTTCTTCGAATTCTTCGTCGTCGTCATCGTCGTCATCGTCATCATCAGATGTTGTAAGCGTGGCGGCCTCTGCATCATCGTCATCGTCTTCAAACAGTTCAGCTTCTTCGTCCTCTTCACATAAGGTCTCGCCATAGCCTACATCACATTCTTCGTAGTCACTGTCGTCACCGTTGTAGGTTTCTATTTCGTTTTCACGGTAGTAGGCGTTCAGACGCAATACCAAATCGTCGTCCAGGTTCCACTCGTGATTCAGGTTCAGGAAGCGCAGGTTAGTAAAGGTCTGATCCGGGCGAGTATAAATGGCTGCGCGCCCCTCGTACGGGATTAGGTCTACCGGAATGGCACCGTTACCAATCAAATCGTTTTCATTCACAGCCAGCGTGATGCGGGTGGCGCTGTCTTTACCTTTGTGGGTGATGTTAGCCAGTCCTTGCTGAATATCGCTGGGCGAATAGTCGCGCCAGCCGTCTTCTTCGTACTTGTTGATATTAATGTAATAGCCCCACTCGCCATTGTTGCCGCCTGATTCCAGGTTGATGCCGCGCTGGCTAAAATCGCCGCCCATGACGGTGACTTTATTGTATGGGAAAGAAAAGCCGTCTTTGGTATTTAAAATAAGCGCACCACCCAGGGTATTCTGACCAAATACCGGGTTAGCACCCGATACCAGGGTGACAGTATCCAATGCTGAAGGTGGAAGGAGATCCCAGTTTACGGTATCACCAAAAGGTTCGTTAAAGCGTGTACCGTTTAAGTAAACCGACAGCCCCTGAGGCAGACCCAGCAAAGGAGAGGCGGTAAATCCACGGTATTGGAGATCGGCCTGAAACGGGTTATTTTGCACATCGTTAATCGACACACTGACCAGTTGATTGTCCAGAATTCTGGCCAACGAATTGCCATTTTCAACTTCCAATGCATCGGCATCCAAATGCTGACTGGCGGGCGAGTATTCCGATAGCCCACTCACAAAACTAAGGGGAGATTGTCCGTATACGGTGACCTGTTCAATGTCTTGTTCCTGAGCACTGGCCTGAAAGCTTGCGGCTATACAGGATGCCAAATATAAGTACGCGGTTTTTTTCATGATGTATGTCCGATTATGTGCCCTGTGCGTTCTAACATCAGCTGTTATTGTATGTGGCTGCGATGAATGTACGCATCGTGTTAATGGCTGGTTAATATGAGGCTAAGTATGAAAATTTGCGGGCATTCCTCCTATGGAATTGTTCCCTGTGACACCGGGAAAAGTTCCCGGTTTTACCTTGTAGTACTTTAGAAAAGTACCAAGTTATTAGGCGCTTAGTGCTAAAGTAGTAGTGTTTTTTTCGCTGGTGCAAGAAAGGCGTTTGACCGGTGTTAACACATAAATTCCCGACTGGAACTTCAAATAAAAAAAGCCAGCCGAAAGGCTGGCCAGGGTGATTGGGTGATGAAGCCCGTCACTGGAGTATACGTGTAATGTTCGAGGGTTATTCGCTGCATTACAGTAATTTTATGCTGACAGTGTTTCATCATCTGAGCCACGGAAAAGTTCCCGTTTTCGGCGTGGTCTTTTCCTGATAAGAGTTAGTTAGAGCTGGTGGCTGTATATCCGGCACATCGGCGATATTGGTTAATAAATGGCGAAAAGCGCTAAGCTTGTATTTGGGGGTTGATTCTAATTTATTGATTTTTAATTGCTTTTATTTTGGTGTGGACTTTGCTTCTAATTGAAGCATTATTAGATGAGCGTGAATAAAGCGCATAACGAGAAGAAGGAATCCGTCATGGTAAAGCTGGAAGACCGTCCCATTGAGCAGGTACGCGAAGAAGTCATTGATAAACTCATTTATCACTACAGTCACGGTGTGATTTCTGTGGAAGCTTTTGAGCGACGATTGGACGAAGCCATGGCGAGCAATGACCACCATGAAATTGTCGCGTTAGCAGCGGATCTTACCTTACAGGTAGACGGTGATTACAGCCGTGAAAAAGAACACAAGTTCAGTGTGAACTATGCAACCGGCGAAGCACCGGAACGCGATACTATTGTGAATATCATGGGCGGCTCAACGCGCACAGGCCGATGGACTGTACCGCGGGAAATCCGGGTAATCGCACTAATGGGCGGTACCGATATTGATTTCACGGATGCTGAATTTCGTGCTCAGAACATTACCGTAAAAGTACTGTGTGTAATGGGCGGCGTTGATATAAAAGTGCCTGAAAATGTAAATGTGGTTACCAAAGCATTTTGCGTAATGGGTGGCCTGGACAACAATACGCCGTCAATTGCAGACCGACAGGCACCTACAATTACGGTAGAAGGGTTTGTATTAATGGGCGGTGTAGATATCGATATAAAACGTACGATGAAGGAAAAATTCGTCGCGTTTGCCAATCAAATGAAGTCGATGTTTAGCACAACGTCACAACCAGACAACCGAAAGCGCGGGTATTAGGCGAGGCGGATGAGTTCTCACTGACTCAGCCAATGAATTAAGTAGGGCTCAATCAGTTCGGACACTTCAACTATTGGTCAAACGCGGTCGTACTGGTAGTTTATTCTGGACGACTGATTTGTACGTTAAGCAGACTTTTCGTTTTATTTCCTATGAAAACACAGAATATGGTTTTTCATGGGAAACGGGTGTTACTATGAAGTCTCAGTAATAAGCTGTTATGAGTCTTTAGAGGGATTATGAGCGACTGGGATATTGATCGAGAACCAACAAAGAGTGAGCAGATGCTTGCTCGTGTTCTTTCTGTTCCTGTGTTTGTGATCTTAACTATTTTGATGGCTGTAGCATTGGTAAATGCCTTTCGGAAACCATCGACAAGTTCAATTATGATATGCCTTTTACCATCAGTGCTATGGTTGTTTTCTGGACGAGTCCTGTATGGAGTTTTCTTCACCCCAAGGCTGAAACCATCAAGTAAGGCAATAGTGTTTACTGGTTACACGATCGGAGCAATGGGCATTTTACTGCTAATTGGTTCAGTAATTACTTCTAACAATGCATTCTATATGGCATCTATAGGCACTACCTGTTTATGTGGTGGTTTTTTCATAATCCGTGGCAGTAATCAGGATTCAGACTCATAACAAGCAAATCAAGGCGGACACCCAGGCTAACACAGCTTTTTGCACTGGCGGGGCCAGTTTAGCGCAAAAAACTGTGTTACTCTGTGTGCCACTTATTTGAGCGTTAAACGTCCACTCCTTGTCTTCTGCGGCCATACCCAATCCATGTGCTTATGTCCGCTATTCGCTCTTTTCGGCCATTAATCAACTGCTGACTTCTCGGATTGGATTGAGCCTAAAATTCGAAACGGTCAGATCGCGCATGGGTCACTGCACCATTTAGACTCCTGATTTTAAATGACATCAGCATTTCAATACGCCTGATTATCCATCACGTGCTGTGCGCTTTTAAGCAACGTGTGGTAAGACACATTTTCATGTTTGCCAAACTGCGGGTGCTTACGGGCCTTTAGTTTGGTAAATACCGGTTGGGTTAATCCCGCCGCAAAACGCGCGATCAGTGCGGCTGTTATGGTCGTGCCGGAGGGCTGATTCGACAGCCAATGCTGAATAGCCTGCAAATCCTCAATCAGTGACGACGGGTTCACGTCATCCTCGCTTTTTTCTAACTGCAACACCTGGCCACGGCATACCGAGCAGTGCCCACATTGTTCCGGGGCGTGTTTATCGCCGAAATACAGCGCAAGGTTTGATTCAAGCAGCGGTCTAAGTTAAAAAATCGCAACATGGTGGCTATACGTGCTAATTCTGACTGTTCGTTGGCGCTGCAATAGTGCTGCAGTTTAGTTGCTAATTCAGGCGTTAGTTGAGCGGTATCAACGTAGTATACGTCAGTCAGTTTTTTGGCTTCTACAACGACCTGATTGGTATCGGCAAGCTGGTTCAGCAATGTCATTACCGTGTCTCTGTTGAAACCCTGCTGGTGGAGTTGGGTAAAGTCCGGTTCGCCCCAGACTTTTTTGAATTGGGTATGCTGTACGACAGCCTGAAACAGAGGCTGCTGCTCATCAGGTAGTGTTCGGGTAATGTCTTCGGGGCTGGATTGCCATTTTACTTTAATGTCTTCGTAGTAGCTGTATCTCGCCTGAATCGCACCGGTTAATTCGAGCTGAACCAGCAGCGTTTTAAGTGGCAATGCGCGAATATTCGTTAACTGGGAAAGCCCATAAGACTGGGTTTCCCACTGGTTGTTGTGGGTCGTAGTTGCAATATTGTCCAACAGCGTCTGAATGGCGTGCGGTTCCGGCGTATCACCAAGCACAAAGTTCTCCAGCACATTCAAGCCATCCAGGCTAGCCAGTAATATACAGCGGCTGGGCAGGCCATCTCTGCCGGCACGACCGATTTCTTGGCTGTAATTTTCAATGGATTTGGGCAAATCAAAGTGGATCACAAAGCGAATGTCCGCTTTATCGATGCCCATGCCAAAGGCAATGGTGGCAACAATAATGGTGGTTTCGCCCGACATAAAGCGCGATTGAATCGTGCTGCGGTTGTCGCTGCCCAGCCCGGCGTGGTATGCACAGGCATTAAAACCACGCTGCGTTAAAAAGGTGGCGATGTCGTCTGCTGTTTTTTGCTGGGTCACATACACAATGCCTGCGCCCTCTACACTGTCCAGCGCGGTTAACAGAGACGCGTGTTTGTTGTTGCTGTCAGCGGGGACGATGTCCAGATCCAGGTTGGAACGATAAAAGCCGGTTTGGACGATATGCGGGTAGGCAATGTTGAATTTTATTGCCATGTCTTTTTGTACCCGTCGCATGGCAGTCGCAGTGAGCAGCAGTACCAAGGGAATATTCAGCTGTTGCTGGTATTGCGGGAGCTTCAGATAGTCCGGACGGAAATTGTGCCCCCATTCTGAAATACAATGGGCTTCGTCGACCACTAGCATGGAGATCGGTACGCCTTCAATAAAACGGCGGAACCGTTCGTTTTTAAACCGCTCAACGGAAATCATCAGGATCTTCAGTTCACCGTTTCGGGCTTGTTGCATCACCTGTCGGGTCTCTTCGCTACTCAGGGTTGAGTCTAAGCTCGCGGCCGGTATTCCTTTGCTGCGCAGAAAATCCAGCTGATCGTGCATCAGGGCAATCAGCGGAGAAATCACCAGAGTGAGGTGGGGCAGCAGGGTAGCGGTAAATTGATAGCACAGTGACTTACCAGAGCCGGTAGGAAATACCGCCAGGGTAGAGTGACCACCAAGCAGCTGCTCTATGGCTTGTTGCTGGCCCTCGCGGAATTGAGAAAAGCCGAATTGCTGGTAAAGCTGGTCTGTCAGGTTGTGCATATTGGTCGCGATAGGTTCAGGTTTATTGTAGCGAGTCACAAAGGTATCACCTTACTGCCGGCAACGCACAGCGGACTGGGAAATACCGATAGTATTTACGCCTTTGGGTCAGAGTATTGCCCCGGATTCAAAGCGTTATTGCTGATGTGGTTGGATTGACGACGACATAAAAAAAGCCCCGTAAAAACGGGGCTCTTGTCGTTATCTACTTTATGATAGCTATGTCGTTCGTTTAGCTCACAGAGCGAATTGGAATGACACTTGAAGGCGCAGTGCTAAGTTCAGCGCGAGGTGGTGCAAACTGAGTCAGTTTAATACCCACAACGGCTTCTTTGTACTCTTCCAATGTAGGTGTGCGGCCCAGAATGGCGGCCAGCACTACTACAGGGGTAGAGGCCAGCAGAGACTCACCTTTTTTGCCGTCTCTGTCTTCTACAACACGGCCTTGGAACAAGCGCGTTGACGTTGCGAATACGGTGTCACCTTTTTCTGCTTTTTCCTGGTTACCCATACACAGGTTACAGCCAGGACGTTCCAGATAAAGAATGTTCTCGTACTGCTTACGCGCTTCGCTCTTAGGATTGTCATCGCTGAATTCAAAACCAGAGTACTTCTGCAGAATTTCCCAGTCGCCTTCCTGCTTCAGCTCATCGATGATGTTGTAAGTAGGCGCGGCCAATACCAGCGGTGCTTTAAATTCCACCTTGCCGTATTTCGCTTCCAGATTACGCAAAATCTGAACAACAATTTTTACGTCGCCTTTGTGTACCATACAAGAACCAACGAAGCCCAGGTCAACAGTTTTGGTGCCTTCGTAGTGGGTCAAAGCGCGGATCGCATCGTGCGTATAACGCTTAGACACGTCTTCGTTGTTCACATCCGGATCGGCAATCATTGGCTCGTCGATCACGTCTAAGTCAACAACCAGTTCTGCAAAGTACTTACAGTTGTCGTCAGGCATCAGTACCGGACGGCCTGTTCCGGCGCGGATGTCTTCAATACGCTGGTTTGCTTTATCGATCAGACCTTGCAGTGTGCCTGCTTCGTTTTCCATGCCTTTGTTGATCATGATCTGGATTCGGCTCTTGGCGATTTCCAGTGATTCAATAAGGGTCTCTGGCTGTGAAATACAGATAGACGCCTTGGCTTTCATTTCTGCTGTCCAGTCAGTAAACGTAAACGCCTGGTCAGCAGCCAAAGTACCGATGTGTACTTCGATAATGCGGCCCTGGAAGACGTTGTCACCGAACTTCTTCAGCATCTGTGCCTGGGTGGCATGCACGATGTCGCGGAAATCCATGTGATCTTTCATTTCGCCTTTAAAGGTTACTTTTACTGATTCCGGGATTGGCATGGTTGCTTCGCCTGTCGCCAGGGCAAGTGCAACGGTTCCTGAATCGGCACCGAATGCAACACCTTTAGACATACGCGTATGCGAGTCACCACCAATAATAATGGCCCATTCATCAACCGTAATGTCGTTCAGTACTTTGTGAATAACGTCGGTCATTGAGTGATAAACACCCTTCGGATCACGTGCGGTGATCAAACCAAAACGGTTCATGAAGCTCATCAGTTTTGGAATGTTAGCCTGGGCTTTCTTGTCCCATACCGACGCGGTATGACAGCCTGACTGGTACGCACCATCCAGTACCGGAGAAATTACCGTTGCCGCCATAGATTCCAGTTCCTGAGAGGTCATCAAACCTGTGGTGTCCTGAGAACCCACAATGTTCACTTTTACGCGAACGTCTGAGCCAGCGTGAAGCGCGACACCCTCAGGCACGCCCACTGCATTGTTGTTGAAGATTTTTTCAACGGCAGTCAGGCCCTGGCCTTCATGAGAAACTTCTTTAGACGGTGCAAATACTTCTGGCGCTTCAACCCCTAAGGTCTCGGCAGCAAAGTTCTGAAGCTTCTTACCAAAGACAATGGCGTAAGAACCGCCTGCACGCATAAATTCGACTTTTTGCGGCGTAAATGCAGACGATACGTCAGCCAGTTCTTCATCACCTTTGTACAGCTTTTTGGTTTTGGTGTTGATGGTCAGTACGGTGCCGGTTTCTACCGAGTAAGCTTGTTCTAATACCGGATCGCCATTGGCGTCGAGCACAGGCTTGCCGTTGTCATCTAACTTTTTAACCCAGTTCTTTAGATCCAAACCGATACCGCCGGTTACACCAACAGTGGTCAGGAAGATCGGAGAAATGCCGTTGGTACCGGCAACAACTGGCGCAATGTTAACAAACGGAACGTAAGGGCTGGCTTGCTTACCCGCCCACAGTGCAACGTTGTTAACACCGGACATACGTGATGAACCCACGCCCATGGTGCCTTTTTCTGCAATCAGCATGACCTTTTTGCCAGGGAATTGCTTTTGCAGTTCAACGATTTTTTCCTGATCCGCAGGTGAGCACATGCATTTGCCGTGCAGTTCGCGGTCAGAACGAGAGTGAGCCTGGTTACCTGGCGACAATAAATCTGTCGAGATATCACCTTCAGCTGCAATGAAAGTCACTACATCGATTTTTTCTTCAATGTCGGGAAGTTTGGTAAAGAATTCCGCTTTTACGTAGCTTTGTAACAGATCTACCGCAATTGGATTGTTTTCTTTATAGGCTGCAGCAATGCGATCTGTGTCTGCTTCATACAGGAATACCTGTGTTTTTAATACTTCAGCAGCTTGCTTGGCAAGTTCGGCATCGTCACCCAGTGCGATGTCCAGTAACACTTCAACAGAAGGACCGCCTTTCATGTGAGACAGCAATTCAAATGCGAAATCCGGCGTGATTTCTTCTACCGTTTCTTCGCCCAGAATGATTGCTTTCAAAAACTGGGATTTCACGCTGGCGGCACTGGTTGTACCCGGCAACGTGTTATAAATAAGATAGTGCAACGAGTCTTTGCGGTGCTCGTTGTTTGTGTCTTTGATTTGTGCAATGATTTCAGCTAGTAACTCACTGCTATCAATAGGTTTGGGGTGCAAGCCTTCAAGCTTTCGCTCTTCAATTTCTTGCAAATAATCGGAATAGTGGCTCATGAGGTCTCGTTCTGTGTCGGTCTTGATCAAATTACAAGATATTAGAATCAGCCCTTAATCTCAATGTAATTTAATTACAATACCCCGATACTCACCATCACTGAAATAAATGTTATGGCGGCTGGATATTCAACAAGGATATTGAAAAAGTGGGAGTTTGAGTTGTTTTTGACAAGCAGGAAGAAGTTATAATTTTATTTAAGATGTTGATTTGTAATATGTTTTCATAATTTTCTTAGCGGGGAAGGCACAACCTTGCTTAGAAAAATACGAATTGTAATGGAAAATCAAATGTCACCGAGTTACAGAGTAAGTTCAGTTTAGCGTTTCTCTGTCATGTCAGTTTGCTATTACTCAGTAGTTTTTTATACTTTTACGTAACTGTGTTTACAGCATCACATCGATGTTGCCTTTGGGTTTTATACATGCGTCCAATCTGGTTCTTCATGGGCTTATCCAGTGTCTTTTTAGGCATGATGGGGGCGCTGTTGCCACTACTTCCTACCGTCCCTTTTATGCTTCTTGGGGCATACTGCTTTGCGCGCTCATCTCAGCGCATGCACGACTGGTTGCTCAATCACCGGCTTTTTGGTCCGGCAATTGCCGACTGGCAGCGCAGTGGTGCCATCAGTAAGCCTGCCAAATACGCCGCAACTGTATCCGTAGCGGCGGTATTTTCTCTGTCATTGATTATGGGGTTGCGCCCCATGTTAATAGGGATTCAAGCGGTAACGCTTTGCGGTGTGATGTGTTTTATCTGGACACGTCCGCATCACTAAGCTAAATTCAAACAGCCCCGGTAAATACCGGGGCTACTTAATGTAGCGTGTTAGTTAATGTCCTCAGGTCTCGAAGACTAGTAGTACGCCAGCTTCTCCGATTTCCCTGCAAAAATGCGATATACCCATACGGTGTACATGAGTATGCAAGGCACTACAACGACCGCACCAACCAGCAAAAAGCGAAGTGAGTCAGGCGCACTAAGCGCGTCCATGATGGTGAGCTTACCTGGCACCACATAGGGATAGTAGCTGATACCAAAGGCGGTAAAGCACAGCACAAACACCAGTAATGCCAATGCAAAGGGCAGCCATTCGCCATGCCCGCCAGCATCCGGGAGCTTTTGCAGCACAATACCGCAGAGCAATAACAGTCCGAAGCAGGCTAACGGGATCAGCATCAATAACAGGCCAACCGGACTCTCCAGCCACAGGGCACGTACATCCTGATGCAGAGTCAGATTAATAAAGCTCACGGCAATAATCCCGGCAGCCAGAATCATTAAGCAACGCTTCGCCCAGTAAAATGCCTTTGCCTGCAACTCGCCTTCTGTTTTCAGAATAAGCCAGCAGGCGCCAATAAAGGCATAGGCTGCGGTAACGCCAAATGCGGCAAGCAATGCGAAGCCCTGAGCGTATATATCGGTGCGCAAGCCCGTTACCCAAATACCCAGCATATAGCCTTGTGACAAGGTGGTAAGTAGCGAACCATATTTAAAGCAGGTATCCCATTTTCGTTTTTTGGTTTGCGGTACTTTGGCTCTAAAATCAAAAGACACGCCGCGTAAAATAAGGCCCGCGAGCATTAAGGTTGCCGGAATATAAAGGGTTTGCAGGATCGCGCTATGGGCCTCAGGGAACGCAATTAACAGCAAACCTACAGCCAGTACCAGCCAGGTTTCATTGGCATCCCAGTAAGGTCCAATCGATGCCACCATGTCGTCTTTGAATTGTTCATTGCGGGGCGGGAACAGCACGCCCACCCCAAGATCATAGCCATCCAGGATGGCATAAAGTAAAACTGCCAGGCCCAGTAAGCCTACATATATGTTACCCAAAGCTTCAGCAGAAAGTGATTCAAAAGGCATAGTGTTCTCCTAATTCGCCTGAATGGGGGAGAGCGGTTGTTTCGCCTGGGCGCGCTCTTCAGCAGAGATTTCTTCAATACCTACTGACTTACGACACATCAGCGTGAGCGTACGGATGTAGGCAATCAGCAATACCACATATAAGGCGGCATACAGTGAAAATGACATTGCTATATTTGCTGGTGGTAAACCGGTAACGGCGTCCTGGGTTGTTAGCACACCGCTTACCAGATAGGGCTGTCTGCCCACTTCCGTTACGTACCAGCCCGCCAGCGTAGCCACCCAGCCACTAAAGCTCATGCCAATAAAGACTTTAGTGAGCCACTCGGGCAAAGCGTCTTTGCGAAACAACCAGTAAGCACCGCACCAGGCTGCAAACAGCATAAGCATACCCATGCCCACCATGACGCGGAATGAATAAAACACCGGGACAACCGGCGGATGCTCGCCTTCAAACTCGTTTAAGCCTTTGATTTCACCATTCGCGTCATGAGTCAGAATGAAGCTCGCCATGTTGGGGATCGCAATTTCAAAGTGATTGGTTTTGTTCTCTGCGTCGGGAATGGCAAATAATAGTAATGGCGCACCTTGTTCCGTGTGCCACACGCCTTCCATTGCCGCGATTTTCTGCGGTTGATGCTCCAGCGTGTTCAGGCCGTGCATGTCACCGGCCAGAATTTGTAATGGAATAAGCACTGCCGCGGTGTAAGTAGCAGTTTTAAGCGCGAGTTTGGGAGCAATTTTGTTATCGCCCTTAAAGATCCGATAAGCTGACAATCCGGCAATTAAAAAGCTTGCCGTTAACCCCGATGCCAGCAACATGTGTGCAAAGCGATACGGGAAAGAGGGGTTGAAAATAATGGCTGACCAGTCTTTGGCGTAGATCACACCGTCGATGACTTCGTAACCTTGCGGCGTATGCATCCAACTATTCAGCGACAAGATCCAGAATGCCGAAAGGGTAGTGCCGGCAGCAACCACAAAGGTCGCCAGAGTGTGTAACCAGTTTGGCACCCGGCGAATTCCGAACAGCATTATGCCGAGGAACGTGGCTTCAAGGAAGAAGGCAGTAAGTACTTCATAGCCTAACAAAGGGCCTGCTACGTTGCCGGCTTTCTCCATAAAGCCAGGCCAGTTGGTACCAAACTGAAAAGACATGGTAACGCCAGACACCACCCCCAGCGCAAAGGTCAGTGCAAAGACCCTTACCCAGAAACGGTAAATACGCATCCATACCGGATGACCCGACAGGTTTGAGCGCAGTTTGAAATAAAACAAGAACCATCCGAGCGCGATGGTGATAGTAGGGAATAAAATATGAAAACTGATATTCAGTGCAAATTGAAGTCTGGATAGTAAGAATGCGTCCACAATCGCCTCCTGATTTAGGCTGATTTACCGGGAAGAAGTTTGTCTTTGAATTCGAGAATGCGGCCTACGCCGGCACCCAGTTTCATTAACGTATCGAGCTTTTCAGGGCCCAGGTTTTGCAACTCCTGAGACCAGGCTGTTACCGATTCCAACAGGTCGTGGATCTCGTGCAGGCGGGCCTGAACATTACTGTCTTGCTCACTACTGGCTGATTCCATCATCAGATCGCGAAGCAATGACATAGTGGGGTCGATTTCACGCTTTCGGCGCTCTTCGAATACCCGGTTTGCCAGTACCCAAATGGAGCCCGCGGGTATAAAGAACTCCTTGCGCTCGCCGGGAATGTGATGTTGCTTAATAAGCTGCCAGGATTGCAGTTCTTTCAGCCCCATGCTGGTGTTGCCCCGGGAGATGCTAAGTGCATCGGCAATTTCCTGGGCCGACAGCGGTTCCTCGTGCAGCACTATTAGCGCAAGCATTTGGCCAACGGTGCGATTGAATCCCCAGCGACTGCCCATTTCACCAAAGTGCAGCACAGCAGATGTGACTAGCGGTGACATTTTCATTTTTATGTTCCTTGCTGAAGTTTCAGAAATTACTGAAAGTTTAAAATTAAACTTGATCCAGATCAATCAAAATTGATCGGTATTTAGCACCTGAACACAGAACAAAGTAGCCCCGCTATACGTTGTAAGCGCTGGAGAAAAATGAAAAGTTCTCTTGGTATTTTATATAAAACAACTGCTTGTAATGCTCTTCGCAGCGAAGCAGGCGCAGCTAGTGACAGCGTTTAATGATCTTTGACTAGGACTAAAGCCTTAGATAAATACGACCATTTGCTTAGTTTTTGCTAATGATAATCATTATCATATTATGTATAGTTAGGCAGTTTAGCCGTAAAAAGCCTGTTTCGACGCTACCGCTAATGCACAGCAAATAGCGCAGTCGCACGTGAGAGGGCTTTTTACTACTTTTGCCGTTCCTGGAGGATAAAATGAAAAAATTTGTGGCGATTTTACTGACGTTTATGAGCAGTGTTGCATTTGCAGATGAGTGCACTGTAACCATTGAAAGTAACGATATGATGCAATTCAACATGAAGGAAATCACTGCGCCGGCGGCCTGCGATACTTTCACCGTTACGCTTAAACACACTGGTCAGCTGGATAAGAAGTTCATGGGACACAACTGGGTACTGTCAACTACCGCTGATGCACAAGCGATCGTTGGCGCTGCTTTGAAAGCCGGGGCCGACAATAACTATTTGCCGCCTGGTGACAAAACTATTATCGCCGCAACCAAAATTATCGGTGGTGGTGAGCAGGACACTGTGACGTTTGACATGAGCAAGTTATCGAGCGCGGAAGACTACACGTTCTTTTGTAGTTTCCCGGGTCACTTTGCCATCATGAAGGGCAGCTTTATTGTGAAAGGCTAATTTAGCCCGATTGCATTATCTGGTCATCGTGCCGCCCGCATAAACGTTGTGGGCGGCATTTTCATTAAGACCTGCTTAATTGCTGGTTAACTTACGCGGGTCCAGCAGTTCTTTCAGTTCACTCTCCGGTATGTCTGTCATTTCAAGCGCCACATCCAGAATCGGGCGCTGAGACTTGTAAGCCGCTTTTGCAATGTCGGCTGCGCGGTTGTAACCAATAATGGGGTTCAATGCGGTAACCAGTATTGGATTCTTGTGCAGGGCTTTTTCAAGATTATCCTGATTCACGGTAAACCCTTTGATGGCTTTGTCGGCCAGCAGTGTTGAACTGTTTGACAGTAGCGTAATACTGTCCAGTAAATTACTGGCAATCACGGGCAACATGACATTCAGCTCGAAATTACCAGACTGTCCGCCTACCGTAATTGCATAATCGTTACCCATTACCTGTGCCGCAGCCATAGCGGCGGCTTCCGGTATAACCGGATTAACTTTGCCTGGCATAATGGACGAGCCGGGTTGTAGAGCGGGTAACGATATTTCTCCTATGCCGGCAAGGGGGCCCGAGTTCATCCAGCGCAAGTCATTGGCAATTTTCATTATGGTAACGGCATAAGATTTCAGTATGCCCGATAAGGATACTGCCGTGTCCTGAGAGGCTATCAGCGCGAAAAAGTTGTCGGCGGGCTGAAACGCAATGTTGGTAAGGCGGGTGAGTGCCTGATTAAAGCAATTAGCAAATTCAGGATGCGCATTCACGCCTGTTCCGACTGCTGTGCCGCCCAGTGCCAGAGTTTGTATGGCTGGCTGTAGTGCCGACAGGGATTTGATTTGCTGGGCAATCTGAGCCTGCCATCCCGATAAACTCTGGTCCATTCTTACTGGCATGGCATCCATTAAATGGGTGCGGCCGGTTTTGCAGTAATCGCCCACCGCTTGTGCTTTTCGATTGATGACAGTGTAAAGATGTGACGCTGCAGGCAATAACGATTCTTTTACCGCGATAGCCGCGCTTACATGAATGGTGGTCGGAATAATGTCGTTACTGCTTTGCCCGTAGTTTACGTGATCGTTAGGATGAACCTCGGTGCCGGTTAACTGGGTGGCGAGCCGGGCGATCACTTCGTTGGCATTCATGTTGGTGCTGGTACCTGAACCGGTCTGAAAGACATCAACCGGAAAATGACGCATTAACGCCGGGTCAGCCAGGAGTTGATCACAGGCCGAGCATATAGCGTCACCAACCGGCTGTTCCAGGGTGGCCAGTTCCAGATTGGCCTGTGCCGCCGCCTTTTTTACCTGGATCAAGGCCTGAATAAACCCCATTGGCATGGCCTTGCCACTGACTGGAAAATTATCTACCGCGCGCTGAGTCTGAGCGCCATAAAGCGCATCTTCGGGAACGTGTAATTCCCCCATACTGTCTTTTTCAATTCTGGTGTTCACCTTGTTCTCCATTCATTTTTCTAGGGTAGGGGTTGCATTAGCTGTGATTCAATGTGCTTTAGCCATATCTGGTGTCCTTGTGTGTGCCCAACACTACGAGCTGCAAACAGTGGTCGGTGCACATAATCGAGACACTGAGTGCGCCACTGCCAGGGGATGTGTTGGTCATATGCGGTATTTACCAACACACACGCACAACGAATAAAACACAAAAACTTTTGATGATCCTTGGTTAAATCGTTTGCGACTTCTTCGGTAAATTCAATATACCAACGCAATAAGTGGCCATTATCTGGCTGGTGGCCGTTCCGAATCCGCTCTGCCAGAGAGCGAGAGGTGTCCAACATAGCCGTGCAATTCATGCTGAATAATCCATTTGCAAATGATAATGATTTGCATTTAATTTAATTGCTGCTAGATTGAGAGTCAAATAGTAATTGTGGTGGATGCCATGCTTGAGCGCACATTTTTTCAAATAAAGCCTCCCGAATCGTTGAAAGTAAGCGATTACCAATGAACAAACGCTTAGCTTTACCATTAATACTAGCAGTATTTATAGCCCTGCCAGCTACGCGTTGGATCACACTTTCGGTGCTTACGGATGCCTTTTTTCAGGTGGCGGCGTTTGTGTTTGCGACTCTGGCAATCTATTACAGCTTATCCAGCCGGATCAGTGAACATGCGATCAGCCGTTTCCTGTCCCGTCATCCCGCAGCCGAAGTTGGCATGGCTGCATTGTTGGGCGCGTTGCCAGGATGCGGTGGTGCCATTGTAGTGGTTACGCAATACACCAAAGGCGCAACCAGTTTCGGGGCCGTAGTAGCGGTGTTGACCAGTACCATGGGAGATGCTGCATTTTTGCTCCTGGCCCAGGCACCCCTGGATGGCCTGACCGTGATGGGAGTGAGTGTGGTTACGGGTACCCTGACCGGGATGTTGATCAATACTGTGCACAATTACCGCGACGGTGCACTCGAGCAGGCAGACGGTCAGTCGCAGCCCGACGATTCAGAGGTAACAAACACATCTATGTTAGCCGGGCATCTTTCAGTGTGGTTCTGGGCTGTGTTTGCAATACCTGCGGTAAGCATTGCGGGCATGTTGGCGTTTCAGATTGATGTGCCCGGTGCATTTGGCCTTTCAGAATCGGTTTGGCTAACGATCGGAAGTGCACTCGCGCTTTGCTGTATTACGCTATGGGCACTGAGTAGCAGAGGGCAGAATTATTCGTCGCTGATGAGCGAGGACAAAAGTGAACACCCCATCATCTGGCAACACAAATCAGCAATGGACACCCAGTTTGTGTTGTCCTGGGTTGTGGTGGCCTTTTTGCTATTCGAGCTGTTGGTGGAAATAGCAGGGGTGGACATAGCAAACTCGCTCAGTTCAATGGGAAGCGGTGTGGTTGGTCTGGCTATTTTAATCGGTTTTTTACCGGGATGCGGACCACAAATACTGGTGACCAGTCTGTATCTGAATGGCGCGATCCCATTTTCTGCTCAACTGGGCAATGCGATCAGTAACGACGGAGATGCATTGTTTCCCGCTATTGCCTTATCTCCCCGCGCTGCGCTGCTGGCAACCGTGTATTCGGCAGTGCCTGCTGTGTTGGTAGCATATAGTTACTGGTGGTGGTTTGAATAGGGAAACAATGCCTCTATTCCCCATACCAGCGCCCGTTCCCAAATCACATAATCGTGGCCGCCCGCGTATTCTTTGTAATGAACCTCGTAGCCCTTCACTTTGAGGATATCGCGCAAATGCCGGCTACCAGACAAAATCCCTTTTTTGCCCGTTGGACTGGACTCAAACAAACCTGCCGTCATGGCATAACGCACCTTTTGTGGCGCAGATGCCATGACACGTTCAGAGACAAAATAGCGGTCTGACGGATAGCCAGGTTCTGCAGCCCACCAAAATGAACCGCTCATCACTATGGCGTTGCCGAACGTCTCTGAGGCATTAAATGCATGATTGAATGCGCCGAGTCCACCATAGCTGGAGCCGGCCAGTATGCGTTGTTCAGCAGTAAACGCACGCCCGGTTAAGCGGTAAACCTCGGGTAATAATTCTTCCACCAACATCTGTGTAAAGAGGGAGTTGTCAGGTAATTCCTGACCACGTGTGGCGTTGTCCAGGGTATCAATCAACACAACATCGACTGCCGGAATACGGTTGTTGATGACTGCCTGCTCAAGCGTGGCCAGTACATTGATCTCAGTCGTAAATTGCTCGCCATCAAACAGCAATAGCTGAAGTCTGTCGGCTGGGTGTTGATTGTCCGGCGAAGTATACAGGGTGATCTGCCGATGGTTGTTTAATCGCTGACTGAACAACGTAAATGTTTGCGAAGTCCCGGTGAGTTTGCATTCGTTGTCACAAGCATTGTAAGGAGCTGCATTGGGCAATGTCACAACAGAAAGCTGCATGTAGGGGTCAGGGGTATCCGGTTTGGTGGTGTGCGGATTTAATGGGTCACGCCGGGCCGTTGCTTTTAGCGCGACACGCTGTTCAAACGGACTGCCTTCAAATCGCGGAACATCAGGCGCAATTTGATACGACACAACCGTGGTATCGGGGACCACATAGGTTTTATACCAGATATCCGTGTTACCAAGACGCGCCATCCAGCCGTGATCTCGGTCTGGGGCGCCAAAGATAAGGGCGTTGTGTTTAGCGCCGCGGTGTAAGAACGTCAACAGGTACTCGTCGGCTTTACTCGAAGGCTCGATAAGCGGAGCCCCGTTTTCAATGAGGGTTTGCCACACAGTGTCAGTGTCCTTTTGCTGTTGCAAGGCTCGCAACGCATTTAGTACAGCAGGGCTACTAATATCTGGCTGATTAAAGGTTTGCTGGTTGCGCGGAACCTGCTTCAGCAGGGTTATCTGAATGTGTTGCTTTGTATGTGCAAGTAGAACCGGCGAGTCCACAGGAGCCACAAGGTAGAACCAGGCTGTGCCGGTATGCGATGACACCAGTTGTCGTGCACAGTGTAACTTATCGTCAGCCAGACATAACGAGAACTCACCGGGAGACGTTGCCTGGCCTGCTACGTATGTCCCTTTACTGACCGGAAGTGAGAGTGTTGTTTGATGTGGGGTCAGAGAAAGCTGGGTCTTTTGCTGACTAACGGGCCCCTTACTGATGGCGGCAAACAAAGACGATGAGATGCACAGGCAAAGCAATATTGCAGTGCGGAAGACGGCGTGTTGGATATTCATAACGTGTTGTTTTCGTTGTGCAGAAATAGTGCGGAATTGAAATTATGCAAATAGTAACAATTATCATTTGCAATTACAATTTTGAGGGTCTATTGTAATGACAAGGAGGGCACAGTTATGCAAATTTCCTATCTATGCGCCAAACACAATGATTGGGTTTACGGGCATCCACAAGAAGCCTTGCACTTTCTGGCGAGGGACGAATGGCAGGGAACCACGCTGTTTTGCGATGGGCAGTTTCGCGAATGTATTGCCTACTTAGGGTGTGCATTTGACATTGCCGTGATTTTACTGGAAGTAGAAGAGGGCCAGAATCAAAGCATGATAGAGAAAGTGAAGTCTCTGTCGTTGCTATTGTGTACCGCATATGAATCATTGCGCCTGACCGAATACCGGCGCGCTATTGAGCGGCGCGTGCAGGCGGTATTGCAAGCCGTAGATGGTCAGGGTCAGCCAATTGCTTTGCAGCGCTACGGCGCTTAGCAGCGGTTTTGAAAGGAGGCTACACAATGAACGATTACAATGTGGCGTACGGTTATTGGGAGCAGTCAATTTGCCGGGCAAATCGTTGTTTTGATCAGTCCCACACACTGTTAGCGCTGTTTTATTATCAGCAGGCTATTCAACGCAGTGATGTATTGCTCGAGGCCAATCCAGCCAGCCGACAGTCTATTGGTGCCATGTTGGTAAGCCATCATAATCTGGCTGAGTTGTATCAGCGCAATGGCGCTTACCGCGCAGCGTGGCAACACTTTCAGGCCGCGCGATTAAAGATGCACGACATACTTCAGTGTAGCGGCGAGTTACCCGGCCCGCTGTGGGGAAGTCGAATCGCCTACACGCAACTTTGCCTGTTTGAAAAGCAGCACGGCGCGTACGGGGCAACCAAATCCGGATTCCTCAATCGCAATATACCGCTGGCGTTTCAATCCAGTCAGCAATCATCCACCCATTAATTAAGCAGGAGCATATACATGCAACTCAAACGAATTTTTGCGTCATTGTTGATGACGATCTGTGCACTCGTTAGCCCGCTGACGTTGGCACATGAAGGGCACGACCATAGCCATTGGACCAGCCCCATTTTACACGCTTTGTTTTTACTGTCGCTGGCTGCCGTTGGCCTGGCCTGTATCTTTGCGTTGTACAAAGCCATCAGTCGTTCTTCTTCAAGGGAGTCCTGAGCATGTTGCACTCACTATTGCGTCGACTCGACAAAAAACTATCGTTTGCGACCGCCAGCGCACACTGCGATATTCCCTGTAAAATTTATGACCCCATTATCGCTCAGGTAGCGGCCCTGAGTGTGATCAGACTTACCGACCTGCTATTGGAATTGGGTGACAAAGAGAGCCTGTCACTGAGTCAGCAAGCGCAGCTGAGCCGGTTGGTCAGAGAGAAAGAGATTCACGCCGAAAAGGTGAAAGCCGAAGTACGAGTGATTTGGGGGGACTATTTCAAAGCGCCACAATTTGAGACCTTTCCCGATACCCACGAATTGGTCCATAAAATCATGCTGGCGGGCTCTGCGTGTAAGCAACATGTCGACCGCCAAAAGGGACTGGAACTTCTGCAACTGGTAAATCAGTTTGCCGGGTATTTTTGGCAAACCAAAGGCGTGGCAACCAAAACGGCGACGTGTCCTTATCCGCCGTCAGAAGACGTTTTGTACCCGGACCTGTAATGTTAAAGCTGCTGCGCATTCAGGGCAGAAGTATGCTTCCTACGTTGCCACCAGACACCTACGTGCTGGTAGCAACGTTCCCCTTTCTATCGATCTCTCTCAATGACCTCGTTGTCGTCAATACCGCGCAATACGGGGTAATAGTCAAACGCGTACTTGCGGTAGATAGCAGCAAAACTACCTTTTACTTATGTGGAGACAACATTGCCGAGAGTGTGTCCTCGAATCAAATTGGTCCGGTTTCAAAAGCGGAGGTACTGGGCAAAGTGATTTGGTTTAAAAAGCCGCCACGAACCGCGTTAGATTACCTCACATAACCTCTTTTACATGTTATCCCTGAGTGTTCTCTTCCACACAATCCCGGTATCTTCCATTCGCTGTCATCTTTGAATCTTTTGTTCCCCGCCATCCCCGAATCTTTTACTTCCCGTCATCCCTGACTCTTTTACTCCCCGTCATCCCTGAATCGCGAAGCGATATCAGGGACCTTTAAAGCCCAAACCACGCAACACCATTCACAAAGCAAAACGCCAGCAATAGGATTTGGCTGTTGCTCTTACAACTATCGCCAGAAAGAAACAGAGGGCAGGTTCAGAACGAAAAGGGAAAATACGGGGTAGTGAGAACAAAGAAATGGCGACGAGGCTGCCGCCATTCCTGGTCTATCGGGTCAGATTGTTTTCGGTTGCACGCTATCACCTGGCGTGGCGTGAACTTTGGAAGGAATAAACCAGATACTGTCGGGCTCACCCTGGTAAGCACGTTGTCGGGTTTTTCTGGCAGCTCTAAAGAATATCCAGGCGAATACCAGCGCCATCACATCCACTAACAGGGTGCCACCAGCGACGTGCCAGTGCGTATTATGGGAAAACAGCGCGGTGATCAATGTCGTGAGCGGCACGCCTAAACAGGTTGCTGCGATCAAGGCTTGCGAGGCAATTGCCGACTTCGCGGCTCCTTGCCAAAAAGCAAAGCCCAGGCTGGCAATAAACACACCGTAATAGACGTTGATATATCCTAGATTGATATCGACACCCATCAGATAAAGCCATTTTGAGGCTAGTATTGAAGTCGCTACACCCAGCACGGAACCCAGACACACACCAATGGTGAGTTTTGCCATTATGGTAACCGAGCGGGATTGTTTTGCTTGTTTTTGGCGGCGCTTTTCCAGCCATAGCAGATTACCTGTATAGAACAGGATTGCGCCCATCATACCCAGTAAAAAGTAGATCCAGCGCCCGGTATCATTGGCAAAATTACCAAAGTGCAGCGCAAAGAAACTTTTCACCAGAGGGCCAAACGCGCCATTTTCCGGAATGCTTAAGGTGCTGTATGTCACGTCCAGTGTAAACGGGTGCATAGCAATGATATCGGTTTCGGCGGCGCGCTGCAGTTTACCGTCGCCGGCTACTTCAATACTCAAACGCGCTCGTGGCGTGGCTAAATCGGCAAACGTTAAACTGACAATGTCGTAGCCCTCTACCATGTCTCCGACCGCTTCAAAATAACGTTCTACGGGGGGGAGCTCAGCCACCGAGTACACCTGTTTACTGCCGCCATTGCGATCGAACATGGGTTCGTCACCGTAAATCAGAGAGAGGCCGCCGTACAGCATGTCGTGGAAAGCAAAGACCACGACTGTCCAGGCTATCAGCAAATGAAATGGCAGACTGGTGATGCCAATCAGGTTATGGGTATCAAGCCAGAATCGATTTGCGCCTTTCTTTTGTCGCAAGGAGAAAAAGCTTTTCACCAGAGTGGGTAGCAGGAAAATAACACCAGATACCAGTGCGATGAAATAGAGAGCTGACGCAACTCCGAGTACCAATACGCCAATATCTTCATGACCGGCTTTACCGGGTATACCTGCGGTGCGATGCAACTGATCAATCAAGTCACCCAGTACATTTTGCTGATTGGCCACTGAAACCAACTCACCTTCCTCGTTGAACGAGGCCTGTCGTAAGTGGCTATCGATACTGAGTCCCCGGCCACCGCCTTGTTCGTACCAGGTCATTGGGCTGTGATGCATTGGACTTTGATGGGGAGCAAAATGGAGAGTGAAGCCGTTGCTGGCTGTTTCGTATTGCGCTGTAGCTTGTTGCACTAACTCATCGTATTGGCCGACTGAAATAGCTGGCAGCACGTGGTTCTCTGGCACCGCCCAATGGGTAATGGGCGATTTAAACATAGTCAATGCACCGGCAAAAAAGGCAATGAATAACAACAGGCCGGTCGTAATCCCTGTCCAGGTGTGAATAGACTGGTAAGTGCGAAGAATATCGCTGCGGATCTTCATAAACTGTATCTCAATAGTAAAAAGGTTGCCCACGCGATCAGGTTTACTGTACCAAGTATCAGCACGGCTCGCATACCGGTTCTAAACAAGAATGAGAACGACAGAATCAGTAACCAGACAGGACTGATCATCCACATATTAAATTGCACTTTGTTGGGCGCCTGAATCCCGCCCGGCCCATACCAGGCAAAAATACCGACCACCGCGAACGTGAGCGTCAGTCCAAGCACTGCACCGGCCAGTGATTTTGTCCACCAGTGAGGTTGAATCTTTTCTTCTGCAGACAGTCGGGCCATTAGGTTTGTCTCCCGGGTCGAATAAGAGTAAGTAGCGGGATCAATGCCAGGACCACCATGATGCTCAACAACCAGATCAGTATGGCTGCCGAGACAGACACTGCATTTAACCAACACACCAGCGCAACACAGGCTAGCAGGTACCCAAGGTATCGCAGAGTCAGTGTTTTTTGCTTCGCAAACAGGCGTTGATTTTTATTGGTGACATAAATCAACAAACAGCCACTGAAAGTAAAGGCCAGTGCCAACACACTCATGATGCCTAATCCATTAGTTTAATAAATAATAATGCAAATCATACTCATTAACATAAGTTTGTATAGAAAAATTTGGGTTAATTTACATAAAGCTGATCATAGTCAACGATAAATACAAAACTATGTAAATGATATTGATAATGATTATCGTTTGATGTAGTGTCATCGACCTGCAGGGATAACCATTACAACAATCGTTTCTTTCTCAAACGCCCTCGGATTTTTCATATCACATTAAGGACAAACCATGAGTAAACCAAACGCTTTGTTTAATAAGCGAAAATTAGTATTAGCTTGCTGTGCGGCCATGACCGGTCTTGGTCATTCTGTGGCGTTTGCAGACGCGGCAAGTGCTGAAGATGTTGAAGTGATTTCTGTGGTAGGGCACAAGCTTACCGAATTTGAACAGCAAAATGACGGCGGGGCATTAGGCAAGCGCTCTATTCAGGAAACCCCATTCTCAGTAGACGTTATTTCATTGGAAGACATGGAAATTCGTCAGGTAAATACCCTAAGCAGCTTGTTCAGTCGTGAAGCGTCGGTGTCGGTTGATGGCAGTGCTTACAGTTCGTTTGGTGACACTATTCGTGTACGTGGTCTTGGCCTGGATTACACACAGAGCTTCAAAATCAATGGTATGTCGATCAACAGTTTCAGTGGTGAGTTACCTTATGAAGCGTTTGAACAAGTGACCCTCATTAAAGGCGCAACCGGCTTTATGTACGGTATGGCTGCGCCTGGCGGTATCGTAAATTACAGTACCAAGCGCGCAACTCAGACTGCTGTGAGTGCCAATGTGGGCTTGCGCAGTGACAGTGTGCTGAGTGCACACGTAGATGCCGGTACCCGTTTTGGTGACGATGACAGTTTTGGTGTGCGGGTGAATGCCGTTAAAGAAGACGGTGATACCTACCTGGACAATGGCGGCATCGACCGCGAAACCGTGTCATTGGCATTCGACGCGAACCTCACGGATTCACTGTTGTGGACCGTAGATTTGATTTACAGCGACCGCCTGATTGAAAATTCCTGGAACCGCTTCTCGGTGAATATGGCGGCAAGTGAACCCCTGCCTGCAACGGTCAGCGGCAGTCGTAACCTGGCTGTGGATGGCACCTTCGACGGCTATAAAAACCTGATTGCGATCAGTAGCCTGAAGTGGAACATCAACGACAACTGGCAATTGCAGCTGGATTACGACTACTCAAAAAATGAAACCCGTTGGGTGAAAAGTCTGAACTACCTGCTAAACAGCGCGGGCGACCTGAATATTCTGACTTACGAACAGTACTTCGACGTTGATTACGATCAGGTACAAGCTATTGTAAACGGGGACTTTTCTACTGGCGGTATAAAACACAATGTAGTGTTCGGTGTATCGCATCAGGAAGCCACGACTTACCGCAACGACGGTGGTCAGTTTGGCCGCAAGGTAACCCGTAATTACGCAACCAGCAATCTGTATACGCCGGGCGATGTGCCTGCCTATGAAGCTACCTTGCAAAAAGACGCCCCAGTTGCCTGGGTTGATACTCAGCAGTCGGTGTTTGTGAGCGACTTTATTGAGCTTACCGACGAGTGGGAATTGCTGTTGGGGATCCGTTCCAACAATATCGAACACGACACCAGCGACTATTTTGCTTCTTATCACGATAACTACGATGATACCGCGGTATCGCCAACGGTAGCGTTAATGTACAAGCCGGCGGCAAACACCACGTATTACGCTAGTTATGTTGAGTCATTTGAAGGGCAGACGTCGGCCGTTGGTGAAGAATATGCTAACGCTAACGATTTGCTGCCGCCGCTGGAAAGCTTGCAGTATGAGTTGGGTATGAAAATGGCAGGTCAGGGCTGGTCTGTGAGCTCTGCCTTGTTCCGCATTGAGCGTGGCGCCACCATGGTCACTGAAGACAACTACCTGATTCAGGAAGGGATCTCACTGTATCAGGGATTTGAGTTTAGCGGTGCGTTAACGGTGACTGAAAATCTGTCACTGTACGGCGATGCCATGTTCCTGAGTGCAGAGTACGACAAAACCAGTACGGCTAATCAAGGTAATGATGTAGGTGGTGCACCTGAGCAGCAATTTACCTTACAGACTAACTACAACGTATCAGCAGTGCCGGGACTCACAGTGAATCTGGGCGGCAAGTTCCACGGTAAAACAGCCCTCGATGCGGCGAATAACTGGGAGCTACCTTCTTATACGCTGGTCTACGGCGGTGTAAGTTATACCACTACCGTTGCCGACAACGAGCTGACTCTGATTGGTTCGGTAGACAACCTGTTCGACAAAGAATACTGGGCAATCGGTGATTCTTACGGCGGTGGTAACATGCGCATTGGTGAGCCACGTACGTTTGCTGTAAAAGTGAAAATGGACTTCTAACAGCATATTCGTGTTGTGAAATGAGAAGGGCGACCATGCGTCGCCCTTTTTTGTGGAAAATGGGAAGAGAGTTCGCTAGACCGCGACTTTTAAATACCCCTGTTCAATAGCCAGATGCACCAGCTCGGTATTAGTGTGGATCTGCAGTTTGCTTTTAAGCTGGGTCAGGGTATTGGAGATAGTCTTGCTTGATACGTTCAGAGCATTGGCTAATTGCGTGCGATCCAACCCTTTGGCTATGCCAATAAACACATCAAACTCGCGCTGGGTCAGCTGATCGCACACGGCTTCATTTTCCTGCATTTGATGCGTTGCTAATTGAATAGCCAGGCTATGTTCAATATAGCGTTTGCCAGCGCGTACGGTTTTGATCGCATCGATCATGGTATCGGGGCTGCTGCGTTTACTTAAATACCCCATAGCGCCGGTTTGCATGGCGCGCTGAACCACCGAAGGTTCGTCAAACATACTGAAGAAAATGATCTTCAGCTCTGGCCAGCGTTTGGTAATTCTGCCTGCTAAAGTCAGTCCACTGGAGGCTTCCAGATTGATGTCCAGAATCACCAGATCAACTGACTGCTGGCCCAGAATTTTAAGCGCCTGCTGAGCATTTTCGGCTTCGTCTACCTGGGTTTCGGGTAACATCATGGTCAGTAGTGCGCAGTAACCTTGTCTTACAACGGCGTGGTCATCAACGAGCAATATGTGCATGGTTATGCTCCGGTTCTTTAGTAACGGGGACTCTCAGACTGAGGCTGGTGCCGTTGTCCGATGAATCAATAAATAAGCTGCCATTGGCCAACTTTGTCCTTTCTTGCATAGACTCAAGGCCGAGGCCCCGGTGATTACTGTCGGGTGTAAAGCCTGTGCCGTTATCCCTGATTGTCATCAGTAAATCATCCGCATCTGTACTCAGATGAATATCAACCTGGTCGGCCTGTGCGTGTTTGGCTATGTTGTTCAGCGCTTCCTGAACAATGCGATAGACCTGAGTATCCCGCTCCAGGTTGGCTTCAAAGGGCGCGCAGTCTTCCTGCCAGCTAACGTTAACCGGATGAATGTCCTGCCACGACTGCACAACCTGATGAATAGAGCGCACCAGACCGAGACGGTGTAAAAATACCGGGTAGAGCTGCGACGTCACCTCTTTCATGCCCTGATGTACCGCGTTGCACTGCTGCTGAATTTGTTCACACGCCTTGGCTACAAACTCCGGGTGTTCGCGCTGTTGCGACAGCATGTAGGTTTGCACAGTGATGCCGGTAATCAACTGACCCAGATTATCGTGTAATTCCCTGGCCAGACTCTGGCGCTCCTGTTCCTGAATGGCAGCAACGCGTTTGCGCAGTGAAACCACCTGATTTTCCTTGTGCTGCAGGCTTTGGGTCAGAGAGTTGTAATGATCGATAAGGGTTTGAATTTCGGCGATATCGGTGGCGTCACCGCTGTACTGGTAGTGTCCGGTGGTCATGGAATCTAAACCATCGCATAACTTAGCCAGGGGGCGTAAGCGCGAATTGACCGCGTAGCGCAAGCTGAACAAGGTAACCAACAGCGCAACAAAAAAGATACTGAGTACCTGAATAACCGTAGTCGCAATTTCGTCTAACTCGGCATCGGCGTTAGCGGCAATCCACAGCGTCTCTCCCGACAATGCATGCTGAACGGCTTGTGGTGGTATAGGTGTAAAAATATGATTGAACGACCAGGACGGTAATTGCGCCGAGTGCGGCGTGGGTGGCTCGCTGAGCAATACTAGATCGCGATTACTTTGTAACAGCAGTTTGAGGGTTTCCAGTGAGATATCACTCGCAGCCAGCGTTTGCGCTTGCGAAAACGCCGCCCGCCCTTCTTTTTGCACGTCAGCGCGGGCCTGCATGAACATCACTACGGACAGGACCGAAAATACCCCGGTAAAGATCATCACAACGGTCAGTGTAATGCGGTTGGAGGCCAGCATAGATTAGTAAACCTGTATTCTTAACATTCCAATAACATTATATCCTGTTGCCCTGCGCTTGCGTGGTTGTTGGGGTAGTACTTTGGTCAGGAAGGAGGGGGTACTTTAGTCGTATCTTCAGAAAATTAGCGCGGGTATGAATCGGTAATTTCTACTCGCTATACTCACAGTACGAAAGTGCTACAGCCAGAATTGAACAAAAGATCAACAATATTTTTACCATTTATTAATAAATAACAAAGGGTGGTGAAATGAAACGGTTACAAACAATATTGTTGTTCGGGACGCTGTTGGCCGGATGTAGCTCTCTGTCTGCCTGGGCAGGAAGCTGGCAGACCAATCAATCGGTAGGCAACTTTACCAAGGTACATGTATATACGCCGGATACGGTGTCACCCGTTGGTCAGGGGCGAGCCTTACTGGTGGTGTTGCACGGTTGCACACAGTCGGTTGATGCCTATCTTACCGCGAACCTGGAGCCCGCTGCAGACGCTTACGGCATGGTGATAGCAGTGCCGGATGCGCTGAACAAAGCCGGTTTTAGTTGTTGGTCCTACTGGCAGGGAACCAAATCGCGTAGTGCCGGCGACTATGCGAATTTGCTGTCGTTGGTATCAGCCATGACGGCTGACACCAGCAAAGGGATTGACCCTGATCAGGTCTATATTGCCGGGCTGTCATCTGGTGCGGCTTTTGCCAACACCACGGCATGTCTGGCGCCGGATGTATTCGCCGGAGTGGGGATAAGTGCTGGACCCAGCATCGGCACCAGTTCCAGCGGTGCCATTGGCAGCTGTGAAAATGCTGATGTAGCGACCCGATGCCAGCAATACGCGGGTAGCTACAGTGGATCGCTGAACGATCAAATTGCTTCTATTGCACATGGTGACGCCGATACAACGGTGGATCAATGCTACAACCGACAAAATGCCGAAGGGATGGCCGGGGCTTACAATGTAACGGAACTGCCGGGCAGCAATGTGATTGGCTCAGGTAGTCGCACCATGCAGGAGTTTCTGTGGCAGGACGGTCGTGTATCGATGGTGTGGCTGAACGGTGTGGATCACGCCTGGTCTGGCGGCGCGGGCGCAAGCGGATCCTACATTAACGGTAATGGCTACAACTATGCTATGTACCTGGGTCAGTATTTTGCTGATAACAATCAGCGAGTTGATCGCAATCAGGCCCCGGTAGTCAGTAATGTGTCAGCCGCAGATACCGGCGGGCAGTTGCAGATCAGTGGCAATGCTGTTGATACAGATGGCAGTGTCAGTGCGGTTGAGGTGCTGGTTGAAGACAATGCGCAAAACAATTATCAGTACACCACGTCAACACTGGCAAACGGTGATTTTAGTTTAACCACGGCCAGTCTGCCGGATGCGCTGTATGTTGTCACGGTGAGTGCTACAGATGATGCTGGTGCAACATCTGACGGTGTATCGGTTACTGCCAGGGTGGGGCCGCCACCACCGCCGACAGCGCCAACACTGAGCAATGTAGTGTCTGACGTGTCTGCACAGTGCGTAACCGTTACTGGCGAGGTGTTCGACGAAAACGAAGATCTGACGAGCGTAAGCGCGAGCTTTGCTACCGGCAGTGTTACAGCAAACATCAATGGCATCGCGTTTAATGCGCAGGCGTGCGATCAACCGGGTGGCGAGCAAACCATTATCGTCACAGCCACGGATGCAAGCGGATTATCGGCAACGGCGTCTGTTACTGTTACTGTGGATGCCGGTGTTACCGCAACCCTCAGCGAACATATTAATGCCGGTCGTCTGGACTACACCAACTACGCGAATTGCTACCTTGAGTACAGTGACAATGCGTTTAAGTTAAACGAGTCCTCGGTAAGCGGTCAGCTGTGTCAGTGGCAGGATGACGATGCTTCCTGTGTCGGGCCTCAGCAGGCGTGCAGTGCCGGTGGCGATAGCGGTTCAGGTGGTGGCTCTGGCGGTGATGGCGGCGATGGTGGCAGTGGCAATACTTGCGCGGAATACACGACTGCCAATTATTATCATAAAGTGGGCGGTCGGGCCTACAGTACCGGTAATTACTGGGCGCCGGATTACTTTGCTCAGGGCACTAACGCACCGATGAGCGGTTCCACATGGGGCAGCAATACGTTGCATTCCAGTGATGGCAGCAACTGGTCATTAGGCAGTTGCCCGTAATCTGAGCCCCTAGCTACTACAACTAAAACACAGGCCGAATTGGGCCTGTGTTTTTATTTTACAGCGTTAGTGGTCAGTGTGATTATTTTCGGCGACGCATCAGCACCAAGCCTGCCAGCCCAATCAGGCCTGCTAATCCCCAGCTTCCTGCGTGATATTCCACAACGACTTCAGAGGTGACGGGTTGATCAAAGTCGGCGCTTTCGAGGCTCTGATAAGAGAGATCTGCGTCACTGTATGCATCTATTGTGGCCACATGTAAGTCAGAATCTGCGTCAATCAGTTCAATCAAAATGTCATAGTCACCTGTTGGATACCCTGTCTCCAACTCACTTTCCAGTAACACCGAGTCGTCGCTGCTTTCACCGAACAAGGTAAAGACCGAGGTAACGTGAAACGGCTCGTAAAAGTCGTTTTTGCCCAGGTACACAATGGCGTAAACCGGGGCCTGATAGTAGGCTGTGTCGGCATCAAACTCCAGACTGAAGCCATAAAAATAACCATCGTAATCACGGTCGCCATATAGCGTTACCCAGGCGTCGTAGAACCAGTAGTCAATGTGATCTGTGGTGCGTAGCATTTCGCCAGTTTTGCCCTGTAAACTGCTGACGTCGACCTTTCTCTTGTGCTTTGGTGTTGTGGTCAGTGACGTCTGTAGGTCGGGTTGGTTGAACTGCTCTTTTACGTTCACAGTTGGCGTGTCGGCATACGATACACTCGACACGCTCAACGACAGTGCTAATGAAGCCAGTAATACTTTAAGCTGTGACTGTATTTTCATGGTGCATCCCTCTGAGTCATCTTGTTTACATGTGTAGTGTGCGCAGAGTTAGATGAACAAAAACTGAAGTGAAACTTAAGGAAAGATGTATGAAAGCGATGCGAAAGCACGGGCTGGCGGGCTTGGTTTGCTTCATTTTATCTACATGTGCATGGTCAGGCTTGGCAGAAAACCTGACCATTCAGCCGCTCTCGGACACCGTGTTTATGCATCAGTCGTCACGCGAGGTCGAGGGCTTCGGTGATGTGTCGGGTAATGGGCTTATTGTGGTTGATGGTGCTAAGGCGTATTTAATTGATACGCCGTGGGATCGGGCGGACATTCAGGTGATCCAGAACTGGCTGGACACCCGTGCGTTAACGCTGTCTGGTGTCGTTGCAACTCATTCCCATGATGATGCCGGAGGTAACCTGGATGTCTTCCACAAACTACAGATCCCGACCTGGGCGCACGCGCTTACCAGTCAATTGTTAGAAGAGAAGGGGGAGGCGCCTGCAACCCATGCTTTTACAGAGTCTGTTACGGTACTCCCCGAAACGGTTGAACTGTTTTATCCAGGGCCAGGGCATACATTCGATAACATTGTAGTGTGGATACCCAAACAAAAATTGCTGTTTGGCGGGTGTTTTGTTCGCGCGCTGGAGACTGATTCGATGGGCTACACCGCCGAAGGTGACGTGCAGCAATGGGGCGAGTCTGTGCAGCGGGTGCTGGCTCGTTATCCGAATATTCAAGGGGTTGTGCCCGGTCATGGTAAAGCGGGTACGGTTGAAATGCTTATAAAAACGCAGCGAATGGCGAGACAAGCGGCGGCTGATAAATAAAGCCTGTCTTGCAGAAGTGCAGGATAGGCAAAACCTACGACCAATAACATTGTGATGCCCGAGCAGGCCAGATAAGCTGAGTAAATAATAACGAAATAAAAAAGCTGATTTTCCTGCCTGAATTCAATCTTTTATCAGCTTTAATGTGTGCTTCTTTAAGTGTTGTTTGCGATGCCGCCTTTGGTGGTGTCGTGTCGCGTCTTTCCCAAATGCATCAGGACCTCAACTAAGATGGAGTCACTATGCAACGCAGACACTTTATGAAACAGGCTTTTGGCGCGGGACTAGCCAGCTCGCTCCTGGGCTGTACCAGTCAACGGCAGCCGGCCAGTTATCATCCGCCCTCTTCTCCAGTGACACTGCCTTTAAGCCTGCCGCCACTTGCCAGAGTCGAAGCGCGAAGCGATCGCATTGTTGCTATGAATGTCTGTACCCGTCCATTTCGGGCCATGGGGCCGCGTACTGATGTCGAGTCGATGGGCAATAAAACCGTGATCCACAACTATGGTCATGGTGGCAGTGGTTGGTCGTTGTCCTGGGGCGCCGCGGCGCTGGCAGAGCAGCAAATTCAGGCTGAAGTTAATACGCCTGTGGCAATAGTGGGGTGCGGTGCGATCGGGTTAACCACCGCGATTGCGTGTCAGCGCGCCGGATATCAGGTAACAATTTACGCAAAGGAACGCCCTCCCTACGTGCGCTCTAGTTACGCGACGGGAATCTGGTCGCCGGATTCCCGTATTGTGACACTTGAACATGCCGCCGACTATGCGCAGACCTGGCAATGGATGGCGCGCTTGTCGTATCTGCGATTTCAAACCCTACTTGGTCTGGCTGGAACACCGGTCGAATGGACCACCATGTTCCGACTGGCCGATAAGCCATTTGACGATAAAGGCGGGCATAATATTCCCGGCGAACCGGCTTATCCCGGGTTTCAGCATCAACTGCTCAGCGATCTCACGCCAAAAGCCAGAGATGTGCCGGAACACCTTAACCCCTTTGCCACACCACACGTTCGCCAGTTTCCGTTGCTGATGTTTAATATCAGCGCCTATTCGCAATATTTACTGGATGTGTTTGCGCGAAATGGTGGGGTTATTGTGAATAGAACCCTTTCGCATCAGGATGATTTTAAGCAATTTGATGAATCCATCATTGTTAATTGCACGGGTTATGGTGCGAAAGCTTTATTGAATGACGAGACAATCACACCGGTACGAGGCCAAACCTGCAAGTTGATGCCACAACCCGAGTTGCAATACGGACTGCAATATTTCGATCGGCATACGTCATTTTACCCGCGCCGTGACGGGATCCTGGTACAAGCTGGCGCAGAAGGCGACTTTAATAATCCGCAGGCTAATATTGATCCGGCTGAGTCTGTGGCTGCGGTAAATGCCATTGCCGACATCATGCAGTCGATGCGCCGGGTGTAGACTTGTATTACAACAAGCCCCAACAACGAGTAAGTTGTTGGGGCTTGTTTGTAGAACTGCTTTTTGGTGTTTAGTTTGAGGATTGTGCTGCGCGCGCTTTCTCTATGCGATCTTTGAGCATAGGGTGTGAGCTTAGAATTTTATCCATTTCACTCTCCGGAGGCAGAGAGCTGGCCAGCGATTCCAGCGCGTCAGCAAAGTCTTCTGGTGTAAGGCCGGCAGCGCTGGCATGACGAAGCGCAAAGTCATCGGCTTCCGTTTCCAGCTTTTGCGAAAACTGATTGTTGATGAGGGTATTACTGGCCCCCATAAACGTTTCGAAAACACCGCTGACGTCACCAAAAAAATACGTGATCACCATGGTGGTTGCAATAGTTTCGGCAATCAGTCTCATAGAGTGTTGCTCGCTGACATGGCCAATTTCATGCAACAAAATAGCCGAGAGCTGCTTTTCGTTCTGTTCCACCAACTCCACTAATTGGTCGGTAAACACAATCGTGCCATTGGGCAGGGCAAACGCATTGGCTCCCATGGTGTCGGTATATCGGAACTGGGTATTGAAACCAGGCTGATCCAACTGTACTGCTTGATATACGGTTGCAAAGCGCTGGGTTAAACGCTGACGCACATCTTCGTCCAGTCTGGAGGGCTCCAACACGGTGGTATCCAGTGCAGACAGCGTATGCCGGGAGGCCACGTCTTTTAATGTGTAGGGCACATAAGAGGCAAACGTAATCGCCATGGCCGGTATAACAAATTTAAAGATGGCCACTAACATCAAGGGCGCTAACACCACGCTGGCAATAGCCCATCTGGCACTGTTTTCCAACGAAGACAGTGACCAGCCCGTTTGCTTTTTCTCATCCGAGCGGCGGTCAAGCCAATGATGAAGGTTGTCATCGGCCTGCACAGTAATAAGGTCGCCATTGCTCAGTGCTATATCACGGGGCAGGTTACCAACACGACTGTCAGTTCTGAAGGCGCCTTTTTCAAACACTCCCAATAAGGTGCGCTCCGGCACAGAGTGCAGCGTAAAGTGACCGTCCTCCAACACCAGTTCAACGTGCTGATGCGCTGTTGAACCGGCGGTGTAGAGCTTACCTGTGTATATCATAACGGGGATTAACCCAGTGATACATCGAGGTCGAAGGCGCTGGCGACTTCTTCTGCGGTGGCAGTGCCCGTTTGTTCCTTAGACGCAACAACCGTATCAATACCGTCGAGAATATTTACCTGGGTATGCGCAGCCAAATAACTTAGTGTGCGGGTTTTGACCCATGGCAGCGCCAGTCCCAGACTGAAGATTAACGCCAGCATGTTAGTGAGTTTCAGCAGGATAAAGCTACCTACCGTGACATCGGACTCAAACGTAGCGACGTTAGCCAAGCGGGTATTTTCATACATGTGATTACGGATCATGCCTGAGTAAATTGCGCTTGCTAAGGTAAACACAAAGAAATACAGAATGAAGGTGCCTAACATAATCGAAACACTGCCGGTCGGGTCGTTAGCTGTCTCTGAGCCACTGAAAACGGCGGTTGCGCCAACAAGGCCAATACCGATTAAGAAAGTGACAAACGACACGACACCTGCGGCCAGACCGGCAATAAAATAGGTTCCACCACTTAATTCTGCGCTGAAGGCCTTATCGCCGTAGGTGGTGTTATTCAAAATGAATTCGTCCATCTTTTTCAATGCCCACGGCATGGCCAGATAAAGCGTGAAAAGAGTCAGGAACGGGAACAACAGAAACACCAGAAACGCTTCGCCATAACGGCCCGTAAAACCAAAACGAACATTGCGATAGCTGGTCATTTTCATTGCAAACTGCAAGCCTTTGCAGATTAACCACGGTGACAACACTGCTACAACAAGCATCATGACAAGGCCCACGATCGGGCTGGTGGATACCGCCAGAATATAACCGACGAGTAGAATGGCGCTGATAATTCGACCTTTTAAAATCTGTAAGGGCTCTGCCAGATAAGCAAAACGGTGGCCGTCGATTTCAAGATTGCCGTAGAGATAACGGTTGGTACGCACCTTTGCCCATGCAGAATAAATTCCGAGGGTAACAATGGTCAGCAGTAAATTCACAATCCAGATAGAGAAGAACTCTTTACCGGTCCCATGGAAGTTCACGGCAGATTTTCGTAGGAATGTACCTTCCGTTTCCGCTTGAGCCTCGTCAGACACATGCTCAGCGTGACTGGCAATTAATTCGTCGAGCTGTTGTGCTCTTTCCGGATATAAGGATTCATCAATTGTTGCGCGAGCGTCGCACAATTCCTGGTATGAATAGGCTGAATAATCGGGAGTGGTATCCACGTGACCTCCTGTCGGCTTGACCGTCCTCGTGACGGCTTTTTTTAGTAATGTGTCCCCCTAACTGTTCGTGTGCAGCCAAAGGTGAGTGATTCTTTTTTAACTGTTTTTGTAAGGGAAAGCAACAGGCCTGAAAGACAGGCCCGGGAAATGAATTATTCTTCTTCGCCTAATTCTTCGGCATCGTCGCCGATGTAGTAAGTACCCCAGCCATCATAGTGGACCTGGTGTTTGTCGGCGATTTTTAACAGCGAATCGATATCGGCATCTAATTCTTCTCGCTTTAAAAAGCGTTCAGCAATAATGTCGAAACAGAATACGGTGCCGCCGTCGTCGAGGTAGACTTCTTCGGCGTCAGTTACCTCAAAACCCGCCTTGAAAGCATCAACCGCGGCTTTTTCCAGGCGGTCAAAATTATTGCACGCCATGTGGTGTTCGATAGTGTACTTCGCATCGGCTTCGCTGCCGTCGCTGATAAGCGCATCAATGGTTTCCTGGTTAAATTCATACCATTCTGCGCGTTCGTCAAATTGTGTCATTGTGCTTCTGCCTTCTCACGTATAGCTATAGTCTATCGTGATTTTTCCATTTCGGCGACTTCGGCATTTAACTCTTCGAACTTTTTTTCCATGCGTTCATGGTAATAGGCCATCCAGCCTTTGGGGGAACGGGAATCGTCGAGTGGCTCCGGTGCTTCTACGTCAACCAGCACCACGCCATTGTCCCAGCGGTTCCAGCGAATTTTATTGTGCATATTGCTGGCCGTTACCAGCATCAGTGGCGTGTTGGTTCCCTTCGCTAATCGAAACGCGCCAACCTTGAAAGGCAGAATGCCCCGGCCGTATGAACGTGTTCCTTCCGGGAAAAACCATATCGACAGATTCTTCTCAGTAATTTTTTTAGCGGTCAGCGTTAGTGTATCCATGGCTTTACTGGTGTTCTTGCGGTCGATGAGTATATTGCCGCTAAGCCAGTATATTTGGCCAAACACCGGAATCCACTTCAAACTCTTTTTACCAATGGTAACCACGCCGGGAATGGCCGCTTTGCAAATGGTAATAATGTCATAGGTGTTCTGGTGATTCGCGATCATCACATACGACAAGTCGGTATCCAGATTTTCAGGGTAACGAACCACCACTTTCAGCCCGAAAATGCGTGACATCATGCTGTACCACTGGCCGGCGATATACACATTGTCACGGTGGAAAGGACGGATTACGCACCGCAACAAGACTACAATATTGATAAACAGAAAGGCGACCACTAACAGCAACGCCCGGATAATTGCTAACACTTAAACACCTATTGAAAAATTTGCGCCGGATTATAACGGCTTAGCTTGCATCATCATCTCCGATCAGTCAGTCTCAGCTCAACAAAAGCCACTGTTGTTATTGGGGACTCGTGCTATGCTTGATCTGAGTAACTATTGTAGCGACTATCGCACTGTATCGTAACGCCGCCAGACCTTTATACGCCCAAATGGTGATAAACGGGTTTGAATGGCTGAGTGAGTTGTTTTTACCATGCAAACTTTTATACCTGAAGAACTAGAACCCGAAATTCTGTCTGACCTGATTGAAGAGATCAATGAGCTGTACGAAGCCAGTGAGCAAACACTTATTGAGCTCGAATTGAAGCCGGAAGACAATGAATTACAGCGTGCATTGTTTCGTTCCGTGCATACCATCAAAGGGGATCTGGGGTTGGTAAACTTCTCGCCTATTATTCCTTTACTGCAGCACGTAGAAGATTTGCTGGATTTTCTGCGTAAAGGGCAGGTGGACTACACCAGTATCATGAGCGATCTGGTGTTGCTGACCATGGATCGCGTGAAACAGTTTGTGGAAAGCGTCATTGCCGAAGGGCAGGCGCAATATGACGATGTGTTGTATCAGCAACTGATCATGGCCATCAAGCGTATTACGCCAGACAACAAAGCGCAGCATGACAAGCTGTTAGGCGAGGCCGTGCTATTGCTTAATCCTGACCTTGATCAACCGGCTTACGGAGAAGATGAAGGTGAGCAAAGCGCAGAAGCAACCGCTGCGCCTGCGCCACAAAAAGCCACATTAGGTAAAACCGGGATCCCCAAAGATCTCAGCGCGGAAAAGCGCATGGATATTTTGTTTTTCCGCGAGATGATGCAAACCATTGAACATCGCTCCAACTACTGGGCCGGTCGAGGCGATCGCATTGCGAAACTGGCGCTATATGTTAATGATGTCGCCGGTAATCCTATTGAAGAAGATCAACTCGCTGTCGCCTGTTATGTGCACGATTTTGGTATGGCGTTTATGCCGCTGAAATTACTGCACAAGAATGATCCCTACACCGACAATGAATTTAACTTGATGCGCTCGCACGTGTATAAAAGCTCGCGCTTGTTGGAGCATTTGGACCAGTGGGACATGGCTCGCAAAATTGTCATGCAGCACCATGAGCGGGTCGACGGCTCTGGCTATCCGCTGGGGTTAAAAGAAGATGATATCTGTGATGGCGCAAAACTACTGGCGATTCTGGATACCTTTGATGCGATGACGCACTCCCGTGCCCGTGCTGACAAACAGGCGATATCTAAGAAAAAAGCGGTGATTGAACTCAACCGACAGGCTGATGGCAAATTCAGCCAAACCTGGCTCCAGTATTTTAACCGGGCGATGGCCAAGGTGCTGACCCGCTAGATTTGTAAGTTTATTCTATGGAAAAGAAAAAGAGGAAGCCAGGCTTCCTCTTTTTTAGTTTTGCTTTGGTGTGTTACGCGTCGACACCCAGTTCTTTTAACTTACGAGTGAGGGTGTTGCGCCCCCAACCCAGGCGTTTCGCCGCTTCTTGTTTGTGACCATGGGTGTGGTGTAATGCGCGCTCCAACATGATCTTCTCAAAGGTCAACATGGCGTCGTTAAGGATATTGTGCTGACCTTCTTTGAGCTGGCGATCCACGAAGGTAGCCAGTAGCTCAGTCCAGTCGCCACTTTGACCACTGCTTTTTTCGGTAACACCGCCGCTGTGAATTTCAGGAGGCAGGTCTGCAGGCAGAACTTCCTGACCAGTTGCCATGACAGTTAACCAGCGACACACGTTCTCCAGCTGACGCACGTTGCCAGGCCAGGGGAGTTGTGTCATGACCTTTTCTGTTTCTTTGCTCAGAATTTTGCATTCCACATCGAGCTCTTTGGAAGCGCGACGAAGGAAGTGTCTGGCCAGTAATGGAATGTCTTCACGACGTTCATTGAGTGACGGAATATGAATGCGAATAACGTTCAGACGGTGAAATAAATCTTCACGGAATTTGCCGTCGGCAACGCGCTTTTCCAGATTTTGGTGCGTCGCGGCGATGATTCGCACGTCGACCGTAACAGACTGGTGTCCGCCAACCCGATAGAACTGACCATCGGCAAGTACCCGTAATAACCGGGTTTGCACATCTAATGGCATATCACCAATTTCGTCGAGGAACAGGGTGCCGCCGTTAGCTTGTTCGAAGCGCCCCTGACGTGCAGCCTGGGCGCCGGTAAACGCCCCTTTTTCGTGGCCGAATAATTCGGACTCAACCAGATCGGCAGGGATCGCCGCCATGTTCAAGGCAATAAACGGATTAGCCGCTCTGGGACTATGGCGATGCAGCGCATGGGCCACCAGTTCTTTACCCGTACCGGACTGGCCGTTGATCAGCACACTGATCGAAGAACGTGACAAGCGTCCAATGGCGCGAAACACTTCCTGCATGGCAGGGGCTTCGCCAATAATCTCGGTGGCTGATTCGGCCTGAGGTACCTGGGTGGTTCGCGATTGCTCCCGCGCGTGAATTAACGCGCGTTCTACCAGTGTGACGGCTTCGTCAATATCAAACGGCTTCGGCAAATATTCGAATGCGCCGCTTTGATACGCGTTAACTGCACTGTCTAAGTCAGAATGCGCCGTCATAATAATTACGGGGATCATGGGGGCAATCTGGTGGACTTCGTTGAGCAAGGTCATGCCGTCCATTTGTGGCATGCGAATGTCAGATACGACGACTTCAGGATACTGGCCGGATTCCAGTTGTAACAATAAATCTTGGGGGTTCTCGAAACAGCAGCAGTCGATGTTGGCTACTTGTAATGCTTTTTGTAACACCCATCGAATAGAGCTATCGTCATCAACAATCCATACAGATTCAGTATTCATGATTACGACTCCTTCCTGTCGATCGGTAAAGATATAATAAATTCGGTGTGACCAGGACGGCTGTCGACTTCGATTTTTCCGTCGTGGTGATTAACCAGCGTTTGTGCAATGGACAAGCCCAGCCCTGACCCCGTGTCTTTACTGGTCACCAGTGGGTAAAACAGGGTATCGCGGATGTCGGCAGGAATACCGGGTCCATTGTCGATAATTTTGATTTGCGCAGCCAGCGAATGGCGTTGGCCATGAATAGTTAGCTGACGTTCAATGCGCGTCACCAGCCTGATATGCGGATTAGGTGTTTTCGAATCCCGAAGCGCCTGCACTGCGTTGCGAACAATATTGAGTACGGCTTGTTGCAGCATGTCAGGGTCGACTTTGACATCAGGGATACTGGGGTCGTAATCACGGGAGATCGCGATGGCCTGTGAAGTGTCTGCTTTCATCAGACTACGGATTTTTTCCAGTGGTCGGTGCAAGTTACACCACTCTAACCGCGGTAGGGAATTCGGGCCCAGGAGTCTGTCTACCAGGTTGCGTAAACGGTCAGACTGCTCAATGATAAGCTGGGTAAATTCTTTTTCATCGGGTGATGACAGCGCTTTTTCCAGCAACTGCGCAGCGCCCCGAATACCGCCGAGTGGATTTTTGATTTCATGGGCGAGTCCGCGAATCAACTCACGCGCTGCAAAATGCTGGGCGTGCTGCTGATTTTCCCGTGAAATGCGTTTTTGCTGATCGATCTTTTTAACTTCGAACAACAGCCGGGGGCCATCGTCTGTGTTCAGATTCGTTACTGTTAAGTCGGCTGAAACGACGCGGTTGTCCCGGAAGTACAGTTTAACTTCGTTCTCGGTAAAGTCCTGACCACTGCGAAACGCGGCGCGTAGGCGTGCCTTATTGATGGTGTTGGGCACAAAGAAGTCGGCAATACTGTGACCGTATAGCTGTTTTGTACCGGTAGCAAAAAGTGCCTGACCGGCGTGGTTGGCGTAAACAATACGCAGGGAATTGTCGATAACCACAAGTACGGTGGTTACGCTATCCAGCAAATTGTTGGTATCAAACGGCGTGGCTTGCATGCCAGCTTTCTCCACTTGCACCATTATGGTGCTTCATTATTTCAGGCAAACTAAACCCGTGCAAGATATTCCCAATTAAAAGCTCGCTTGAACCTCATTGGTGCGCGTAATACGCGGGTTTGCTGTTAATTATTGTTAATAAGACGTGATGCCTGATGCAGGTAAAACGTTCGTGGAGTGGTAGATGCAAGAGTCTTGCCCGTATTGTCCTTATGGACAATATAAAATGAGTGTGCGCCACGGGGCAGATTATTCAGGGTAAACAAAGGCGTGGCTTGTTCGCTTTGCAGCTCGTCATTTAAGAAAAGCTGGTACTTGTCGCCTTGTTGCGTGTTGGTGACGCGCGCTGCAATTTGAAGGTTACCCGCATTGTTGCGCACGGTAGCCTGGTCTTCGGGTTGTAATATGGTTATTTCTGAAGGCTGGCGCTGGCGCTTAGCAGACGGGTTTGTCCTGGCTGTCGGTGTGGCGGCGGGAGCAGGGGGGCTGACCATACGGTTATCAGGGCCCAGGGACACGGGCTGACTATCCGGTTGTGGCGTATCGGTATAGGTCACCGAGCCGTCTTTATTGACAACTTTGTAGATCTGCTGGGCGGTGGCTAAGTGGCTGACGCCGCTTGCAATAACCGCACTCAATAGTATTAGTAAAATACGCATGCAGTTGATTGTAGGTGAATTCACATAAAAAAAAAGCCCGCAGTTGCGGGCTTTGGTATTTTATCTGATACGGTGCTTACACACTGTAGTACATGTCGAACTCAACTGGGTGAGTAGACATGTTCAGTTTAGTGACTTCTTCAGACTTCAGCTCGATGTAGGCATCGATCATATCGTCAGACATTACGCCACCTGCAGTCAGGAACTCACGGTCGTTGTCCAGTGCTTCCAGTGCTTGCTCCAGTGAGCTTGCAACAGTTGGGATTTCTGCTGCTTCTTCAGCTGGCAGGTCGTACAAGTCTTTATCCGCTGCATCACCAGGGTGGATCTTGTTCTTAATGCCGTCAAGACCCGCCATCAGCATGGCAGTGAAGCCCAGGTATGGGTTTGCAGTTGGGTCAGGGAAACGTACTTCGATACGACGTGCTTTGTCGCTGGTTACGTAAGGAATACGGATTGAAGCTGAGCGGTTACGTGCAGAGTATGCCAGCATTACCGGTGCTTCGAAGCCAGGAACCAAACGCTTGTAAGAGTTAGTAGAAGCGTTAGTGAAAGCATTGATTGCACGCGCGTGCTTAATGATACCACCAATGTAGAACAGTGCTTCTTCAGACAGACCAGCGTACTTGTCACCTGCGAAGATGTTCTTGCCATCTTTGGCGATTGATTGGTGACAGTGCATACCAGAACCGTTGTCACCTACCAGAGGCTTAGGCATGAAAGTAGCAGACAAACCGTAAGAATGCGCAACGTTGTGGATTACATACTTATAGATTTGGATTTCGTCAGCTTTCTTAACCATAGTGTTGAACTGACAAGCGATTTCGTTCTGACCCGCAGTTGCCACTTCGTGGTGGTGCGCTTCAACAACCAGACCCATTTCTTCCATTACCAGACACATAGCGGCACGGATGTCGTGTGCTGAATCTACTGGTGGAACCGGGAAGTAACCGCCTTTAACGCCTGGACGGTGACCCATGTTGCCGTCTGCGAACTCAGAACCTGAGTTCCATGCGGCTTCTGAAGAGTCGATTTTGAACATAGAGCCTGACATATCAGTGTGGTACTTGATATCGTCAAACAGGAAGAATTCTGGCTCTGGGCCAAATAATACAGTGTCACCGATACCAGTAGACTTCAGGTACTCTTCTGCGCGGCGAGCGATTGAACGCGGGTCACGGTCATAACCTTCCATAGTAGAAGGCTCAACGATGTCACAGCGGATGATAACCTGAGTTTCTTCTGCGAATGGGTCAACCACGGCGCTTTCCGCATCTGGCATTAGAATCATGTCTGATTCGTTGATGCCTTTCCAACCGGCGATTGAAGAACCGTCAAACATTTTGCCTTCTTCAAAGAAGTCTTCGTCGATCAGGCCCGCAGGAATAGAAACGTGCTGTTCTTTACCTTTAGTGTCAGTGAAGCGAAGGTCTACAAATTTTGCTTCGCTAGATTTGATTAATTCTAATGCCGATTCAATTGACATCGTGTCCTCCAGGTTATTTTAAATGTGTGAACCAATACTGGGTTCGCAGGTGAGAAATCCCTAAGCGATAATCATGCCATTTGCTTGAGCAAGGCTGGACACCGCGTAAATTCGATCTGTCGTCACGATCTTAAACATTGTTTTGCACCATTATGGTGATTTTATGGTTTATTTTGGTGCAATTGGTGGCCGGCATACACATCAATGTGACCACTGTCCTCATTCTTTCACCCGGCGTGATAATTAGCAATAGATGAATTTTATTTGAAACTGAAAAAAACATGCGCAAAGCACACGGTTTTTCTGTACAATCCGCGCTCATTTTTATTATTTACAGTGTGTAATAGCCGGTGTGTGCTGCAAGGCCATATGTTTGGCGGGCTGCACACCCTGCAGGTTGATTTTCAATGAATGTAACTGACATCAATAAGCTAAGAAATATCGCGATTATCGCGCACGTTGACCACGGTAAGACTACCCTGGTAGACAAACTGCTACAGCAGTCGGGCACCCTCGAAACCCGAGGCGAAGCGCAAGAACGCGTCATGGACTCTAACGATATCGAGAAAGAGCGTGGTATTACCATCCTGGCCAAAAACACGGCCATTAACTGGAACGACTACCGCATCAATATCGTTGACACCCCAGGACACGCCGATTTCGGCGGGGAAGTAGAACGTGTAATGTCGATGGCTGATTCTGTACTGCTGCTTGTTGATGCGCAGGAAGGTCCAATGCCACAGACGCGTTTCGTAACGCAAAAAGCCTTTGCTCAGGGTTTGAAGCCGATTGTTGTTATCAACAAAATCGACAAGCCTGGCGCGCGTCCAGACTGGGTAATGGATCAGGTATTTGACCTGTTCGATAACCTGGGTGCGACCGACGACCAGTTAGACTTCCAGGTTGTTTACGCGTCTGCACTGAATGGTTGGGCGTCATTAGATGCCGACGAGCCAGCAGAAGACATGACCGCGTTGTTCCAGACTATCGTTGATCAGGTTTCTCCTCCGGATGCGGATATCGATGGTGCTTTCCAGATGCAAATCTCGCAGCTGGACTACAACTCATACGTTGGTGTTATCGGTGTTGGTCGTGTTAAGCGCGGCAGTGTGAAGCCAAACCAGCAAGTGACTGTTGTCACCGCTGACGGCAAAACCCGTAACGGTAAAGTAGGTCTGGTATATGGTTACCTGGGTCTGGCACGTCACGAAGTCGAAATGGCAACGGCGGGCGACATTATCGCGATTACCGGTTTAGGTGAACTGAAAATCTCTGACACTATCTGTGACGTGAATACCGTTGAAGCATTGCCGCCACTGAGCGTTGATGAACCAACGGTAACGATGACCTTCCAGGTAAACACCTCACCGTTTGCCGGCAAAGAAGGTAAATACGTGACTTCACGTAACATCCTTGAGCGTTTACAGGACGAACTGGTTCACAACGTTGCACTGCGCGTTGAAGAAACCAGTGACCCGGATAAATTCCGCGTATCAGGTCGTGGTGAACTACACCTGGGTATCCTTATTGAAAACATGCGTCGTGAAGGCTATGAAATTGCCGTATCACGCCCGGAAGTAATCCTGAAGGAAGAAGACGGCCAGTTAATGGAACCGTTTGAAACCCTGACAATTGACTGTGAAGAACAGCACCAGGGTTCAATTATGGAGCAACTGGGTCTGCGTAAAGCTGAAATGACCGATATGTCTCCGGATGGTAAAGGCCGTATTCGTATGGACTTTATGATCCCAAGCCGCGGCTTAATCGGTTTCCAGACCGAATTTATGACGCTGACTTCAGGTTCAGGTTTGCTATATCACTCATTCGACCATTATGGCCCGCACAAAGGCGGTACAATTGGTAAGCGTAAGAATGGTGTACTTATTGCCAACGCGCCGGGTAAAGCACTGACTAACGCCCTTTTCAACCTGCAGGAGCGTGGACGTTTGTTCATTGGTCACGGTGTTGAAGTTTACGAAGGTATGGTTATTGGTATCCACAGCCGTGATAACGACCTGACGGTTAACGCACTGAAAGGTAAACAGTTAACTAACGTTCGTGCGTCTGGTACTGACGAAGCGCAAACCCTGGTGCCACCTATCAAGATGTCACTTGAGCAAGCACTTGAGTTCATCGATGACGACGAACTGGTAGAAGTGACCCCAGAGAGCATTCGTATTCGTAAGAAGTTACTTACTGAAAACGACCGTAAGCGCGCGTCTCGCAGCAAGTAGTCATTACGTCGGGTACATCTCAGTTTTTGTGATGTTCGCCGCGAATTATTCGATTTAGTTATATATGCAAAGGCCGGTTGCTATCGCAACCGGCCTTTTTCTATTACTATTAGGAACATAGTAACTTGTGTGGTGTGGTCATCGGGCGTTTGAGCAAAATCGGTGATCCCGTTTTATAATAGTAGGACACGCACAGATAAGGCTTTCAGGCTGGTTATGTGTTAACGCCCTTCTTATTCGTTTAATTTAGATGGTTTGGTTTCATTCCTATGTCTACGTTTACCATTGCCGTTATTGATGATGATGAAGTATCGCTGGAACTCATCGCTCACATCATTGAATCGGAGCTGGATGCACAAGTTATCAGTTTTGCACGCAGTGCATTCGCAAAAGAATTCTTAATGCATCAAAACGACACATCGCTGGATATGATAATCAGTGATATGGTGATGCCGGAATACGATGGCTTGTCTTTACTGCGCGCGTGTCGCGAGAAGGGGCTCAGCGTCCCGTTTATTTTTATGACAGCTTATGCAACGCGTCAGACCGAAATGCTGGCCAAACAACTGGGAGCCGTCGCTTACCTGGTGAAGCCAATCAGACGCGAAAAACTAATAAGCCTGTTAACCGAACAACTGACAAAGTAATGTCGCAATCGAACTAAAAGGTAGTCGCAGTGAGTACGTTTGATCACACGCCTGACCGCAGCAATCAGTGGTCGTTTAAATGGCAAAAATATGCAGGCAAAGACATTTTGCCTTGTTGGGTAGCAGACACAGAGTTTCGCTGTGCGCCGTCTATTCTGGACGCGTTACACGCACTGACAGAGCACGGTGTGATGGGATACACACTGCCAGCCCAGCATCAGCCCGCCAACGATGCCATTGTGCGCTGGTTACGTGACAAGCACGACTGGGCAATTGAGTCAGACTGGATTGTGTGGACACCGGGTGTTGTTCCGGCTTTCAACGTCGCCATAAAAGCATATTGTGAAGACGGCGACAAAGTGTTGGTGCAAACGCCAAACTATCCACCATTGTTAGCTGCGCCCGCGTTAAATAACACGCAACGCGTTGATATTCCCACCGTGCTGCAAGACGGACGCTGGACGCTGGATCTGGACGCGCTGGCGAAAGAAGCGGCAGATCCGCGCTGCAAGCTGATGATCCTGTGTAATCCGATGAATCCCGTTGGTTCTGTGATGACCCAGCAAGAAGTCGACGCTATTGCGGCTATTTGTGAACAACACAACGTCAAGTTATGTTCCGACGAAATTCACTGTGACCTTATACTCAATGAGCAGGTAAAACACATTCCTGCCGGGCGGGTTGCCGCATTGCAAGATCGCAGTATTACCTTAATGGCCGCCAGTAAAACCTTTAACGTTGCGGGTTTAGGGACCTCATTTGCGATTATCCCTGATGCCTCGTTACGTCGTAAGTTTACCCAAGCCGCCGCTGGCATCGTGCCCTGGGCAAATATTATGGGGTTGGAAGCGACTCGCGCCGCCTTCACTGAAGGTGATGAGTGGCTGGCAGAGCAAATCGCGTATTTGCGTGAAAACCGTGATTACCTGGTTTCTCGTATAAACGACATCGACGGTTTGTCTGTGGTATCTGCAGACGCCACCTTCCTGGCGTGGATCGATGGCAGTGGACTGGGTGTCGCAGACGTACAGCAATGGTGTGAATCCAAAGGTGTTGGTCCGTCGCCGGGCAAAGACTTTGGTGCCCCCCAGTTCTTCCGCATTAACTTCGGCTGCAGCCGCGCGATGTTAACGGAGATCCTGGACCGGTTAAGCAAATAGCTTCTGGTACGTCAGTCCGACGATCAAAGCAACCACGCTAGCTCCCAACACATTGGCCGTTAAGCGATTGCGAAGCGCGCCAAGTTGGGGGTGCGTATTCATCATATACAGCAGCAACAGCGCAATAATCGGCAGTAAAATACCGTTCGCCGCCTGAGCGAACAAAATCGCATACAATGGCTTGGTGTCGGTTAACGTCGCCACGACGCCTGCCACTAACACAATTCCCCAGACTGCGCGAAACCATACGCTGGTAAGATCCGTTGGTTTGTTCAGTGCGCCGCACACCGCATAAGCAGCCGCAAGTGGTGCAGTGATTGCGCTGGTGAGACCGGCTGCAAACATACCCATAGCAAAGAAGACTTCCGCGTAAGGTCCTAACAGCGGAGCGAGTTGCGCCGCCAGGTTGCCGGCGTTCAGTGCATCGGCCTGACCAAAGAAAGTCTGCATGGCGGTGGCCATGATCACCAGCGTAATTAACCCGCCCAGGCCAATAGCGATACCAGATTGGCGACGGTACTCACTGGCTGGTTGGCTGTGTTCCTGCTGTTGTCGCGCTATCAGACTGGCGTGTAAAAACAGGTTATAAGGCACAATCGTTGTGCCTATCAGTGCCAGAATTGTCGTCAGACTCTCAGTATTGATTACCGGATCGGTAATTTGGCTTAACATACCCGACCAATCAGGTTCGGACACTGCAAATGTAACAACAAACACCAGCGCCATGATTGCCACTAATGCGACCAGCACGTTTTCAATAAGCTGATATTTACCGCGCCACAGCAGAATGGCTGCGAGGCCACCCATGACCCCACCCCAGGGGCCGATGCCCAGCGCAACAATATTATTCAGGCCCAGCGCCGCGCCAGTGAGATTGCCGGATTCATAGGCCGCATTGCCAACACCGATAGCCCCAACGACCAGCAACACTAAGGGATATTTAATCCAGGGCAGTCTGAACTGATGATGCAGAGCTTCGCTCATACCTTTGCCGGTAGCAAAGCCTAAACGGACAGCCATATCCTGCAGCACGATGGTCGCAAGTACAGAGAACACTAACGCCCAAACCAGATGAAAGCCAAATTGCGCGCCGGCCAGACTGGCAGTGGTGACCGTGCCGGGACCAATAAAGGCCGCGGCTATTATGTATCCGGATTTGGTTCGGGATTGGCTCATGCTACACTCGTTATTATTGTTTTAAGCTGGACACATCACAGGCAGGTATCGCGGCTATCGCGACGCTTATATTCCTGTGCTGTTTCTGCTATTAAACCATGCCTGCTTAACAGTGAACAGATGCAAGCGAAGGGAACAGACCATGCCACAGGCAATCAGTATTTTTGAACATCCGGCATTAAAGCACATGCTCGCATCGCGCCCCTATGCGGAGGGGGTGATCTTTGCCGTTGCTTCCTCGCCTGAAATTCCCATGCCTGAAGAATGGATGCCCTGGGTGATTGAACAGTCTGGCTCGCATAGCATTAGCAAAGATCAGGCAGACGACATGGCTGATGGGCTAATGAAAGTGCTGCGCGATGCACTTGATGCGATGCGCAAACAACAGGTGCTGTTACCTGCGTATTGTACCTGGTCTGAAAATGACACTGAGCGAGCCGGATTATGTGAATGGTTAAAAGGATTACTGACCGGACATCAACAACTGGAGAAAGTCTGGCAACGTGCGTGGCATGAGGGAGGCGAACAAGGCTCAGATTTACCTGGGTTAGCAGAACGGTTGACGCGCTGTCTGAAGTGGTTTTCTACATTGGCCGAACCAGAGCAAGCCATTGCCAATGCGCCTGACGCACAGCGCAAGGTTTTAGCCGACGGGCTGCCCAAGCTAGCGGCCAGTTTACCGGCTATGCTGCAAGAATATGTTGCGATAAGTGGTGAGTTAGCCGGACATTTACCCAATCAATTCGAAACGTTTAAATCTGAGTAGGGGATAGTCAGACAGGATGGTCAGCGCTGCCGCTGCCTGAACATAAGATGTTCCTTCGCACTGGTTACATAATTGTCCAGCGCCTGCTTGGCTTCGTCGTACGCCATCTGTAATTCTTCTGAGGCGGGATCTGCACGCAGGGCTTCAAAAGCGATATCCGTTTTATGTAACAGCTCTTTGAGTAGCTGGTTATTCACGTCCATGTATTGTCCTTGTTAAGCACCCTTACATCCATTTAGGGGCGGGAAAACATCAAAAAATGAAGAATCAGATAAATTTAACGACCGCCAGTAACACGATAGCGAGCAATACCAACACCGGCGCTTCATTCAAAATACGGAAAAAACGGGCTGAGTGCGTTACTTTATCTGCGGCAAATTGTTTTACCAGATGCCATAAATAAAAATGGTATCCGTAAATAAGCGTAACTAATACAATTTTTATATGCAACCAGGTTGATGCAGCAAACCATGCATAGCCATAAGTGTAGATAAGAGCTACCCCAAAAAGCAAAGTAAATACGGCGAATGGGGTAACAAATAACCATAATCGACGTTCCATGACCTTAAAGGTGTCTTTCACGATCTGATTGTCAGCTTCCGCGTGATAAACAAACAAGCGCGGCAGGTAAAAAATACCGGCAAACCAGGCAACCATAAAGAAGATGTGAAGGCCTTTTAGCCACAGGATTGTCATTGTGTATACCTTTATTAAAACTGAGCGCGCTGCAGAAAGCTCTGCAGCCGGTTCCAGGTGATCACACCTGTGATGGTCGAAGGGTTGTCGTCGTATATATATACGGCACCTGAGCGGGCACTGTTAAGCTGCTCGTAGACTTCAGCCAGGGTTGCCTGTGACGACATGCCCGTCATGGTTTGATAGCTAATGGGGTGTGCATGCTGGCTTAAGCTAACATCATAGTGGACCCAGGCGTATTTAAGATCCAGTTCAAACTTACTTTGCTGAATAACTAACTGGGTAGGCGAGTCCGCCAGGAATTTCTGCAACGCTTCTTCCGGGGCATCGTAGAACAGCTTGAAGTCTGTTTCCATGGCAGCTTGCACGCCGGTCTTTTCCAGTGCCTCGCGAATAGAGGTAATGGCATAGGGCAGCTTCTGAAAATCCAGTTGCTGAATAAAGATAGAGCGGTTGCCAAGGAACTGCGTAGCGGTGACGTAGGCCGGGACGATCACCAAAATCGCCGGCAAAATAATTTCAGGTCGATAGGACAGCTCCATTACGGCAACCAATGCAGCAAGCGGGGCGTGCAATACAGCGGTGAGCATGCCCGCAATGCCCAGTAGCGCAAAGCTGCTGGTGAAGTCTTCGCGGGGTAACCAGTGTGAAACGGGTATTAACAAAAACGCCCCTGCCAGCATACCAATTACCATAACCGGGCCGATAATCCCGCCGGGGATACCCAGGCCAATAGCACAGGTGGCAAGCACAAACTTCATTAGCAGAATGGTGAGGACCAGCAAGGCTTCCGGATTTTGTGAAAACAGCGCATTCACATCCTCAAAATTTGCTCCCAGCGACTCAGGTAATAATGCACCGCCTATTGCTGTGATAAGCGAAGCGAGCAACAAGCGCCACACCATCGAAACCCGACGAAATGCGGTCATGACCGTCATTAACGTGTGGTTAAATAAGGTAGCTAGTACCCCCAACAAACAACCAAAAACAATCAGGTACAAATACACCCACTGGCTAAACGAGGAGAACGAGAAATACGCCAGTTCATTGCCTTCGCCAAACACAATGCGGGTGATCACCGAGCCGCAGGCAGCAGAGAGCATTACGGGCACAAAAATGTGTATCTTGTATTCCCGTAATACGACTTCCATCACAAAAATAACCGCGGCTAAAGGCGTGTTGAACGACGCAGAAATACCCGCGGCGATGCCACATCCGGCAAGGGTACGGATACTGTTTTGCGGTAGTCGCAAGGTTTGACCAAACAAGCTGCTTCCTGCAGCACCCAAATGCACCGAAGGCCCTTCGCGACCGACCACAAAGCCCCCGGCGAGTGCCAACATGCCGCCAAAAAACTGGTTTACTGTGGTGCGCCACGGAATATGGCCATAGTGCTTCTTTACCCGGTGAATAACGAACGGGATACCCAGGCGGTAGTGTTTAAAGCCGGTAAAAAAGGCGATGATAAGGATCAGCACCGCGGCGGCAATGGGCAGGATGATCCACGCAAGCGTGTCACTTAATTCGAAGCGACTGAGTAACGCTAACCCGGTGGTTTGTGTCCATTCAATGCCTAATCGGAACAGCACGATTAGCAGCGCTGATGTGACACCAGCAATGATCCCCAGTAAGCACAATTGTACTGAAGTGCGGGGGTGAGCTAATTCGTGTCGAAGAGACTGCAGTCGCATAATACCGGGCATGCACAAGGGAATGGTTAAATACTACCACAAGCGCTTAATATTCAAAGTATTGAGTAGTTGTACAGGCCTATTACTGCGGTAAAGATATTTGAATAATGCGGGTAAAACGGGCAAAGTGCATGGCATTGTTCTGAAGTTAACTAGGTCCGGGTGAAGTCTGGCTATGCATGTATCTGATATTCCTAAGCGGTTAGGCCATACCCGTACGGTTATTTTGCTTGGTTTGAGCCTGATCGCCATGGTGGTGTTTGGCTTTGTGCTGGCGAATGTTGACCGTTCTCGTTTGACCGACGCACTGGCCAGTGCAAACAACGCCGTGACCACGCTTCGGGCCGAGAATGCACAGCTGAAAACCTCGCAAAACCAGTTACGTGTGGAACTGGAACTGACCACCATGCACGCCGAACAGTTAAAAACCGAACTGGTTAGCCTGCAGGAAAAAGTGTTTTCTCTGCAGCAGGACAAAGCGTTTTATCAGCATGTGATGGCACCCGAAACTAGTCAGGATGGCTTTTTCATCGACGGGCTCGAGATCACAGCGTCTGCAGGCAACAACTACTTCAAAGGCTCGATGGTATTACTTCAGCAGCGCGCGGTTAATGCCGTAGTGAAAGGCACCTTGCAGTTGGAAATCACGGGCAGCCAGAACGGCAAACACACCGTGTTACAGTCGTCAAAAGACGCGTTTCTGCCAGAAGGCGACATTGCTTTCGGTTTCAAATATTTTCAGGCAGTGACCTTCTACTTGCAGCTACCGGACGGCTTTGTGCCAGAGACGCTGCGCTTTCATACCTCGGTGTACCAATACAACCGCAAACGCGGTGACTACGAGCGCGAATACAACTGGCAGGACGTACTGACTGCAACGCCTTAGGATACAACGTGAATCAACAGGGACCTGATTACCAGAGCTACAGTCTGGAAGAACTCGAAGACGCGTTATCCCAACTTGACCGGGAACGTTTTCCAGAGCGTTTTGTTGAGCTTCAGGAGTGGCTCGTCAAACGTCGCGATGAGCAGCCGGAATCAGAAAAGGCCATCGACGATACTTACTATGGCGAAGCGTTAGAACCCGTGCCAAAAGAAAACAAGCTCTGGGTTTGGTTCTGGCAAGGGCTGTTAATTGGTGTGCTAGTGCTGGATATGCTGGTTATTTTCAGACAGGGCTACATTCCTGCTGCCTGGTGGGGAGAGTGGGTATTTACTCAGGTATTGGTTTATACCATTGCCCTGTCGGGCGCTTTTTACGCTTTTGTCTCAAAAGACAATTTTTTTAGCCGGAATTTGAAGCGGCGCAGTCGTAGCTGGAAGTTCACACTGGCGTTTGTGCCATTATTATTTGCCATGTTCCTGTTCCCTTTTATCAACTATGTTATTCCTGCGGCCGGGCATGAGTTTGCAATCTACAACCGTTATGAATACACAACTACCTATAAGCTGAAAACACGCAGAAAAGGCTGCCATTATCGTGCGGACCTCGACGCTGCGGAGGGGTTAACATCATCGACAATCTGCATCACTAAGCGTGATTACGATTCAATGGCACCAAGCGGAAAGATCGAAGTGGCCGGGCACCGCAGTATGTGGGGGCTTACCGTGACTGCTTACCGGGAGGTACCTTAGCCATTACATCCAGCCAGGTTTGTCTCGCTCGATTTCCGCCAGAGATTGGTCAGCAAGGGCGTAAGCGACCTCCTCAGCTAAGTAAGGCATAGTCAGTTTGCCGCTTGCCAGAATTAAATCCAGGCTGACAAGACGGCGTTTTTTCATAAATATGTTGGTTCGCAGTGCCACTTGCTGCAGTTTACTCCGCGGAAAACACCAGTAATCCACGCCAAACGCACCTTTGCGCAAATAGATATAGTTCTCGTCATGAGCTAATCCCCACCGCTTCCAGCAGGCTCTGGCGACCACACTGGCGCAGCCAACAAACGCAAGTGTAATCAGCACACCGTAAGCTCCGAGAATACCGATGGTCAGCGAACCAACACCCAGTGTGAGCGGCAACACCACAATAATCATCAGGCGCCAGAAGTAACGCACATGCGCCCCCGTATACTGAATATGCCGGGCTTGTTGCTGAGCAAATACGTCGTCTGCCAGGGATTCTGCCTCTGCAACGGTTACAGAGGGCACCAGCAGTTTGTTGGTTGCTTTCGCTTCCGGTTGATACTGCGTGCCTGTCACGTTTTGTTCAAAATACAGGTTTACGCGTTTTAACAACCTGTCTAACCAATCCTGTTGCATGCGGAACACCTGAATTCGGGAGTGTTTCATGCTGACTTCCTGGCGATTGATCAGACCGCTTCTGCGTATGTATTTGTCGTCCCGCTTCGACAAGGTATAACCGTAATACATCAAAATACTGCCACCTACCGATAGCAGCGCCATAATAACCAACAGGCCAAAGGCCACCATTGCCGTCATCACGCCCACATACCAAAACGTGACGGCTTCACTACCAAACCATTGTTCTATGTGAGGACGCAGGGCGGTCATTTGTTCAATGACCCAGTTAGTCCCTTGTTCATAGAAAGGCGCTGCCGCCCCCAGCAGGATCCATATCCGGTTGTTGGTAATGCCGTGCAGCACCAGGTCTTTTATACTGCGGCGATTGATTACGCGGTCCGCAATGTCCGATTCTGGCATTCCTGCTTGTGTGTCTGACGCGTCCTGCGCCTGAGTTTGCAGAACCTTACGGGCTTGCAAAATGGTGTGCTTGACTGCTTCGGCATAGTCTCTCGTTACACCGGCAAATCGTGCTTCCTGTTTTGCTGAACCAGCGGTATCCAGAGTGACAACCAGCATGTCATTGAAGCGAAAATAAAAGGGCTGGTCGAATTTTACGTTTTGAATTCGCTCAAAGGGCAGGTCAGTGTAGGTCCTATCAAACACTCCGGAGCGAATGGCTATCCCCGTTTTCGATACGGTGAATTGGAAAAACCAATATTTCAGCACGCCCGATACCACAAATGTGACGCCCAGTCCCAGCAGTAAAAGCGGCATTAATTCTTCCGGGATATTATTATGTGCTCCCAACAGTAATGCGGGCACAGCATAAAATGCCAGATTCACAGAGTGCTTTAATTGCTCAAACAGAAAATGCAGAACCGACCATTTGGACGCGCGTTGCCATCCCTCGGTCATGCTGGCAGAGGTGCTCACTGTCTCACTCATGCTTCGTCCTGAGTTAAGTCTGAGTGATTCAGTACAAACTGGCGGATGGTCTCAGCTGTGTCTGCCGGGAGCCCCGGAATGGCCAGAGTGTGCAGACTGCCGCCAGCAGAATACACTTTCAGTGTGGCCAGGCCGGCCATACGCTCAAACGGACCTCGCTGTATATCGATATGCTGGATACGCAATATCGGCTGACAAATAACGTCTTTAAATAACAGGCCCTTGAACAATACGAGATCCTGTTCCCGTATCGAATAGCGAATCAAGGGGTCGGCAAAAAAATGATACAGAAACAGCCAGCTACCAATGAACAACACGCCGCCTATACAGAGCGACACAATAAAAGGGGCAGGTGGCAGCAACGCAAACCAGGGTTGAATTAACACCAGCACCAGAATCGCTGCAACGCCGCCGAATATGCCACTCGTCAGCCATAAGTTCAGACGGCGGTAGGCGGGTGAAATGGGCTCTGAGGTCACTGTCGTTAAACTGGGGAGTTCTGAGACAGGGATAACATTGTTGGAGAATTCTGAGGCTTGCATGTGTCGATCCTTAACGTTCTTTCATCACTATATCACCGAATAAATACAACGCAGGGAAAATTCATCAGTAAATTGTTACGGGCTTTTTCTGGTGACGTCTGTATAAAAAGCACAGCCTGCTGCATTATCTTTACAAACGACACTTTGTTGCGTGCGCGTGATGATTTCCAGAGTAATTCGTCAGGCTGTATTATTAGACTAAGGGTTAAGAAATTTGTTTATGTGGTTTTCTAACACCAAGAGGTTATTCATGAGATTGTTAAGCGTATTACTATTAATGTGGAGCATGACCGCTGCAGCACACACCCATTTGACGGCGTCAGTGCCGGCAGATAATGCCATGTTAATGAAAGCACCTGAGGCGCTGTCGTTAACCTACTCTGCAGAAGTGATCATGTTGAATGTAACGGTGACCGACAGCAAAGGAAAAAAGGTGCCTTTTGGTTTCAAACCGGTGACCAAAGCCACCAGTGAGTTTAACTGGACGCTGCCAACGCTGAAACCCGATACTTACGTTGTAAACTGGACAATCGTAGGTAAAGACGGTCACAAGGTTCAAAAAGAATACAGCTTCATGGTGCATTGATAGTGATTGTTGATACGCTGTTCTGGCCCGCTACGCTGGTATTAAGCAAGTGGGTTGTGTATGTCTCAATGATCGTGGTGCTGGGCAGTTTTTACTGGCAGCATGCGGTTGGAGGCACTTTCACGCAGCGTATCGTCTTGACCCGAAAGGGACTGGGCTATGCGGCTTTCACTGGCCTCGTTGCAGTGGCGGTTCACTTCTTTTCCCAGGTAGGTATGCTTGCAGACGACGGTCTGCAGGGGGCGTTGTCCTCCTTCATGATTCAAATCGTCTGGTCAACCGGCGCGGGTGATGCCACTTGCTGGCGCGCAGCGGGGTTTGTACTAGCCTTATTGGCCTTGTGTATTCCAAAGCAACTATCGGTCGCAAAATCGGCTGAGGTTCTGTTACATGTAGCAGCTACCGCAGCCCTGGTAGGGGCATTTCTGTTTACCGGACACACCGCCGATATGTCTCCTATTTTCGGCGCATTACTCACAACGCACGTGTTGATTGCCGTGTGGTGGTTTGGGGCGCTGCTTCCAATGCGTAAGGCCTGCCGCACCAATTCCGTAGAGGTCTTGCTGCCCTGGTTAGTTCGCTTTGGAGAGCAGGCCAGCGTACTGGTTTCAGTACTGGTTATCGTAGGTGCCATCCTCGCTTACTTCATAATAGGCTCATTGCACAACTTGCTTTTTACCGGTTACGGCTGGTTACTCATGGCAAAAATACTGACGTTTTGCGCTATTCTGTTACTGGCCGCGCGTCATAAATTGTCACTGGTACCCAGTATGCAATCTTCCCATAACACCCAACAGTTTGTTGCCTCTCTGAATATCGAAATCATAGTCGCCGCCGCGTTGCTGTTAGTAACCGCAGTATTAACCAGCTTAGTGGGCGTCTGATTCCAGGTTGGATCGCTTTTTGCGAAACCTTGTTCATAACCGGCAATGTACGGGGATTTTCCTGTGCTGCCCGGTATGAATTACCACTAGTCTGAATATTTTACCGGCACGGTTTAAGGAGGCGCTGTGAAAAAAGCAAGGTTATATCGAATGGTCACTGAACAGCATATCTGTCCATTTGGATTACGCTCTAAGGATTTGCTGGAGCGCCAGGGGTATGAGGTTGAAGACAAATGGCTCACCAGTCGTGAGGAAACCGATGCATTTAAAAGCAAACATGATGTGAGCACCACACCGCAAACGTTCATTGAAGGTGAGAGGGTAGGCGGGTACGACGACCTTCGCGCCTATTTCGGCAAGAAGCCGGCAAGGCCGCAAGGCACAAGTTATCAGCCCGTCATTGCGATTTTCAGTGTGTCGTTGTTGCTTGCCCTGATCTATCAGCAATCATTAACAGCCGGTTTCTCGGTGTTCGCTACATTGATGTTGTTTATTGGATTTGCCATGACATTGTTGGCGGTACAGAAGCTACAAAACCTGTATACCTTTACAAACAGTTTTATCACCTACGATTTACTGGCCATGCGCAATCTTCGATACGGGTATGCTTATCCCTTCCTGGAGCTGTATGCCGGTTTGGGTATGTTAAGCGGTATTTCTCCCTGGTTGGTTGCGCCTGTCTCTGTCTTTATTGGTAGTATTGGTGCGGCGTCGGTATTTAAAGCCGTTTATGTCGATAAACGAGAACTGAAATGCGCCTGTGTCGGAGGTGACAGCAACGTACCCCTGGGCTTCGTTTCGCTCAGCGAGAACCTGTTTATGGTTGCAGGTGGTCTTCTGATGCTGGTTGGTACGACACATTCAATGTGATTTAAACCGGGGTTGTGAACCCCGGCATATTGTTGAGCCTTAACTGATCACTTGCTTGTCTGTTTTGTCACAGAAAGTACGGCAGATCCCAGTGGCGGTAACGACAATGCGACTGAAGCTTGCTGGTCTGTATAGATTGATGTCAGTGTGCGACCTGTTAGCAGGTCAGTCAGTTCCAGTGGTGAATTAACCGCCCAGCTTTGCTGCAACGGTGGTGGTAAAACGATATTGAGGCTGACCGTATTCTCTGCATCAAAGTTACTCACAATGATGAGTTTGTCATCGCCTTGCCAACGGGCAAAAGCCAGTTGTTTTTCGCTGTAGTCACTTTCACCGCTCAGGCTTGATTGATGCAGGCTGACATAGTCGCCCGTTGCAGCAGGATGTGTTGCCGCAATGTGCATCACGGTTTCGTAATAATGTCTCAATGCTTTCTCTGCGTCGGTAAGTTGCCCGCCGTCAAACTTGCCATTGTTCATCCAGCGTTGATGTGCTGGTACACCGGCATAGTCGAAAATGGTGGTGCGGGTAGGGTCGCCAAATCCCATGTCTTCGCTGCCATCTTCTCCTACTTCCTGCCCGAAGTAGAGCATCATAGGGGAAGCGCTCATTAGCGCGGAAACAACCAACGCCGGTTTGCCTTTTTCTGCATCACTCGCAAAGTCGGGGCTGGCTATGCGTTGTTCGTCGTGGTTTTCCAGAAAGTGGAGTAGCTGCGGCGCAATATCCTGGTATTGTTGTTGGATAGTAACCAGTTCACTGGTGGCGCCAGTGCCCTGCATAATGCGTTTTAGCGCGTCGTAAAAATCCACTTTGTCGTACAGCGAGTCCATCAGCCCCAACTGCAGGTAATCGCGGTAGAGATGCGGCTGGTATACCTCAGCCAGTAAAAACGCATCGGGACGACGAACTTTAATGTGGCTGTTCAGGTAAGACCAAAATGCCACGGGTACCATTTCAGCCATATCGTAGCGAAATCCGTCTACACCCTTATCTAGCCAGTACTGGGTGATATCTTTGAATTTTACCCAGGAGTCAGGTACGTCTTTGTCTTGCCAAAACGCAACATGCTGGCTGGCGGCTTTGCCTCGCAGTGTGTCTGGCAAAGCCGGAAAGTCAAAGGTGCCATCGGGACGCACCCCATAGTTTATCTTAACGGTTTCATACCAGTCGTTGACGTCAGGTTTCGCTGCTCGCGCGCCATTTCCCGTCCATTTGGCTGGGTTTTCGTCGAACTTGCCATCGGCCAGCGCATGAGGCTCTCCACCAAGTGGTGTCAGGTTTTCAGGTATATCAGGTACTTCAAACGCCTGCCCCGGTACATAATAAAAATTATTGTCTTTGTGATATGAAACGTCGGTATTGTCATGTAAACCAAAACTGGTTTCCGGGTAGGTCAGTGAGGCATAACGACGTGCGACGTGATTCGGCACAATATCTATGATGACGCGCATTCCTTTTGCATGAGTGCGCTCTACTAACGCTTCAAATTCTGCCAGCCGCTGGGCGGGATCGTCTGCCAGATCCGGATTAACATTGTAATAATCACGCACCGCGTAGGGCGAACCGGCACGGCCTTTAACCACGTCGGGATCATCAACGGGAATGCCGTATGCAGAATAGTCGGTAACTGAGGCGTGGTGAACGATGCCGGTATACCACACATGGGTAACCCCCATGGATTTTAAAGCGGACAGCGCATTGTCATTAATATCACTAAACTTACCAACGCCATTTTCCTCCAGTGTTCCCCAGGGTTTATTGGTAGTATTTTTATTGCCAAATAACCGCGTAAACATTTGGTATACGATGGGTTTTCCGTTGGGGTGGCTGACGCTCATCTCTTGCTCCGGGGCCGGCTTGATGACCACCTTATCGGACGGTTGCTGGCACGACAACAGCAAAGGAGCAATTAACGCAAGCGCAGTCGCTTTCACTGCACGACGCTGGAGAGATGTATTCATTGATATGTACGCCATTTAACTCTAGTGGCCTGAGCATAGCGGCTATTGCCTATAGGTTAAATATGCATACGTATTCACTCTGTTACGTTCAGGAATACATAATAAGTGTAAGTTACTAAAAAAAGGTTCTATTTTCCGTTATTTTCGAACATACTCGGTGAATAGTTATCCATTTTCATTTGAGTAGTGTTATGCCTCGTAGTTCTTCGCAAGCTGGATTTACCCTGATTGAATTGATTATTGTTATTGTGATCCTGGGCATACTTTCTGTGACTGCTGCCCCCAGGTTTATCGATTTTCAGGATGACGCGCAGGCATCGACAGTACAGGGAACCGGCGCAGCGTTTGCTTCGGCCATTAAGTTGGCGCATTTGAAGTGGGCATCGACCGGCAACTCCGGCCCTGTAGATAACCTGGATCTCTACGGCAACGGTAACAACCTCATGGACATGAATGCCAATGGCTGGCCAGCCCAAAGCTATCTTCCGTTTGAAGCCAATCCAACATTAGACAATGATTCTGACTGTATCTCTGTATGGGGAGCCGTGCTTGGGGATGGTTCACCAACCGTGGCGTCAGATACTTCACAGGACTATCAGGCTACATACAGTGCTAATACCTGTACCTATCTGCTGGTAGCCGAACCAAATTTCTCCATTTTCTATGACTCGAATACTGGTGAAGTCACAATCGACTCCACGCTTTAATTAGCGTCAAAGGCTGCGGTTTTGATTTTGTAAACCGCAAATGTCGAACTCAATAGGAATCACCCGTTACAATAGTTGATGTAATTACTCAGGTATTAGATAATAGGCCCATGTTATTACCGGCGTACCGGTTTTTTATTTGAGGTATTTATGTCCGTTGAAATGGCACTTCCGATTGAGTTCTCGGACGCAGCAGCCAGCAAAGTCAGAGAGCTGGTGGAAGAAGAAGAAAATCCGAATCTGAAACTACGCGTTTACGTTACGGGTGGTGGCTGCTCAGGTTTTCAGTACGGCTTCACGTTCGATGAAAAAGTAAATGACGGTGACACCACCATCGACAAAAACGACGTGACCCTGGTTGTCGACCCTATGAGTCTGCAGTATCTTGTTGGCGGCGTAGTTGATTATGTTGACGGTCTGGAAGGCTCTCGCTTCCTGGTTCAGAACCCGAATGCCACCACAACCTGTGGCTGTGGCGCCAGCTTCAGCGTTTAAGCACATTTTTGCGGGGACTTGTCGCCCCGCACCTCCCTCTGCATTGCCAATCTTCGTTTGTTCGTATTAGTCTGAGTGCTCGTTTTCTTCTAACGGGATAAGATTATGAAATTGTACGGCTCTACGACATCACCTTATGTGCGTCGCATTCGCTTATGGCTCAACGACACAGACTACGAGTTTGTGAATATGGATATTTTCGCCGGCCCGGGACGCGCGCTATTGAAAGAAAAGAACCCCGCGTTAAAAGTACCGGCGCTGGAAGATGGCGAGCAAATGGTTTTCGATTCGCGGGTGATATTCCGCTATTTGCAAACAAAGTCGAGCGCAGCGCCATTGACCTGGGAACAGGAAAACTTGTTAACGCTCATCGATGCCGCAAATGACTCGTTTGTACAACTGATGATGCTCAAGCGTTCTGGCGTAGAACAGGACCGCGAGTTGTTGTTTTTCAGACTTCAACTGGAGCGCATTGAAACGGCATTAACCACACTGAATACTCACGCAGAACAAGGCGATTTCAGCCAATGGGATTACCCGACAATGTGTCTGTTCTGTTTAATCGACTGGGTGAGTTTCCGAGAATTATGGGGTTTCGCTGCCTACCCGGCACTACAGGCATTGTGGAAGACGTATCAGGACGACAGCATCATTAAAGCCACCGATCCGCGAATTTAGTCGAACGTTATTCGCCGATAAGTAAACATTTGTTGCCTGTTTGTTAAAATTTCATGAATTTAATTCTTTAATTTTATATTTGTTTCGAATTATATTCAGTTAATGCTAAATATAACGAACAGGTATTCAAATGACACAATCACATTCTGCGCCGGCGTTGTCGGCGGCCAGTAAAACCCTGTCGCCAAGACGACACACCACCGAAGCTCAATCTGTTCCGGAGCTGGTTAATGAACAATTAGCGCACTTTGGTATCAAGCCTGATAGTGCTTATGGTAAAGCGCTGGCTGATACGGCAACACATTTATATGCCGCTCACGACAGTGTGCAGCAGCTGTGGCAGGTGACCCGGGAAACGCTTGATGGCCTGGATAAAGCCGACAAGCTGGCGTACTTCAACGCTAAAAAGTTTTTGTCATTCCAAATTGCCAAAGTCCTGGATACCTTGCAAAACCCGTTTCGCCAAACCTGGCAAAGTCTGAACCAGGACTCGCAGCAACATTATCCACTGTTCGACAATGTGCCTGCGTTATTCTCGGCGACGCCGGCAGTAGTGAAAACCGCAACCTATGTTTACGCCTGTACAGAGTGGGTTGAAGAGGCGTTTGAAGGCAAAGAAGCGACGCATCAAATCTACAGCCGCCTGATGAACCCGACGAATATTTCGCTGGCGAATGCTATTGTGGATTTGGAAGCAGGTCCGAATGCACAGGAATATCTGGCCTGGAACTTTAACTCTGGTATGGCGGCCATTGATGCGATGTTGTCGAATGTACTGTCGCATGGCGACGTACTCATTGTGTCACGCAACGTGTATGGCGGTGTGTTCCAGTTATTACATGACTACTTCGCCCGTGAAAACCGCATGGCAATCACGTTGGCTTGGTTTGACGGCTATTCTGAAAGTGAATTCGAGGCACACCTTGAAAGCGTGAAAACCCAATATGCCGATAAACTGGCAGCGGGCGCGAAGCTGCACGTGTACATTGAATCACCGTGTAATCCGCATGGCCTGGTGCTGGATGTGCCTGCAATTTGTCGACGTGCACACGCCGAAAATGCACTGGTTATGCTGGACTCTACACTGGCTACACCGGTATTACACAAACCTTTGCAGCATGCCGATAAAGCCAGTCGTCCGGATTACGTGATGCATAGCTATACCAAGGATATTTGCGGCACAGGTACTACAACTGCAGGTGTGGTGATCGGTGAAACGCACCGCATGTTCCAGCCAAAAGGGCATGCAACCCAAGGCGTCGATTGGTCGCAAACCCTGTTTTGGGATGTGTATTACATCAAAGGCTCGTTCCTCGATTCAGAGAAAGCCTTCGACGTGTTAACTGGCATGAAAACCCTGAACCACCGCATGTTAAGCAAAGTCATTAACACGCAGGTATTCACGCGCTTTTTATCGTCGCACCCCAACGTAAAGGTGAACAGCCATGCGTTACCTGAGCACCCCAATGCCGGACTGCGCGAAAAAATGCATCAGCACGGCTGGCCCTGCGCCTTGTTTACAGCGGAGTTGGATATACCCGAACTGAATCGCGTAGAGTTTGCCCGATTCTTTGATGCGCTGGAACCTGCATTTGGCCACCAAATCAGCATTGGGCAAACCAATACGCTGATTTTATGCCCGGCCCTGACATCGCATTCTGAGTTGAGTCGTGAGGAGCAGGAAAAAGCGGGTATTCGGTTAACCACCATGCGTATTGCCATGGGCAGCGATAACGTAAGACAACTTATTGCACACTTTGTGCTGGCATTGAAGCATGCCATCGACCCGATTGTGCCGGGATTCAGTGAGCAGTTTATGTCTGCCGATGAACTGGATACCTTCTACTTCAATACCGTTGAAACCGTGCACCGCCAACAGGCAGGCTCACAGCCGAGTCTGGTTGAGTTGTTGAGTTAAGTCAGCTGATTTACACGAAAAAGGCGCAATCTGGTGCGCCTTTTTCGATTTTTTAGTGGTGGTTCGTTATTCGGATTTATATGCCGGATAATCTGAGTATCCCTCAGCGCCGCCGCCATACCAACGGCTCATATCATCACTGGGGGCCAGCGGATAATCGTTGGCGAAACGCGCTGGTAAATCCGGGTTAGTGATCCAAGGACGACCAAACGCGATCATGTCTGCATCACCGTCAGCAATACGCTGTTCAGCCGTTGCCTGATCGTAACCACAGTTTCCAATCAGCAAACCGTCGAATACCGCGCGGAATTCTGCCAACGTCATGGGTTCACCGCGCTCATGGAAGCCAAAAGCTAGTCCGTCCATTACGTGCAGGTAGCCCAATTTAAGGGCATTAAGCTGCTTGGCTACGTACAAAAAGGTCTCGCGGAAATCGTCGGCACCCATGTCATTAAACACGCCGTTTGGCGACAACCGCACTCCGACTTTCTCGGCGGGCCAAACATCTAAAACAGCGTTCAAAACTTCACCCAGGAAACGGTAGCGATTTTCTACGCTGCCACCGTATTCATCGTCGCGCTGATTACTGCGGCTGTCGAGGAACTGGTTCAGCAGATAGCCGTTGGCGGCATGCACTTCAATACCATCAAAGCCGGCTTCTTTAGCATTAATCGCAGCCTGTTTATAGTCGGCTACCGTGCGGGTAATGTCGTCTTTTGTCATGGCGCGAGGCACTTCAAATGGCTTTTTGCCATTGGGCGTGTGTATACCGCCGTCGTCGTTTATGGCAATTGCCGATGCCGACAGAGGCAGTTCACCGTTGTGGAAGTCGCTGTGCGACGCGCGGCCGGTGTGCCACATTTGCAGCACGATTTTGCCGTCAGCTTTGTGAACGCGCTCGTTGATGGCTTTCCAGCCCTGCACCATCTCGTCGGTGTAGATCCCGGGAGCACCAACCCAGCCATTGGCTTCCGAAGATATCCCGGTAGCTTCAGTGATCAGCAGGCCGCCTGAGGCACGCTGCGTGTAGTAATCACCCATAATACTAATAGGCACGCGACTCTCGCCTGCGCGACCTCGGGTTAGTGGAGCCAGTACCATGCGGTTTTTGAGCGTGTTGCCAGCCCACTCAATGGGCTTAAATAAATGTTTGTCTGTCATTAGTCATCCTTTGTTGTTGTGATCGCATTAACGCGAGGGTTTTCCAAAGCCAATACGCACTGGAAAGTGATGCGATCATGTGATGACTAAGATGTAGGTATGACCCTGCCATTTTCCAAATAGCATTGGGTTATAGGTCATAGCTGATTGGAACTATGAAGTACTAAAACCGATGAACTATTCGGGAAAATGGGGCAGGGAAGTACTGCTGATATGGTCGTAAATCAGCGTAGTTTCTACGTGGGTTACCGCATCACGCTCGGTGATTTGGTTGAAAATGAAGTCGCGTAAATGCAGCGCGTCCGGCACGCATACATGCAGTAAAAAGTCATTTTCGCCGCCCATGTGGAACACACTTAAGACTTCTTTTTCTGCCACCAGTTGTTGCTGAAATTGATCAACGGTGTCGCGGCTGTGTGATGATAAACGCACCGCCACCATAGCCTGAATATGTCCACCCAGAGCAGCGAAGTTCAATAAGCTACGTGCTCCCCGTATAACCTGTTCGTGCTGTAGGCGTTTTATTCGCTCGAGGCAGGAGGACGGCGCCATATTGACCGCTTCCGCAATGGCTTTATTGGTCATACACGGGTCTTCGTAAAGACACGCCAGAATGGCAATATCAACATGATCGAGTTTTCGCATCACAGTTCCTTCTTTCATTCGCGGGGTTAACTCGCAGGGGTAAAAGTACCCAATACCGCCTCTCGCGACGCGCCTGTTACGGCAGGTACGTTCCCTGGTACGTTATTGAGGTGTGCCCAGGCCAGCCAGGCAAACGCAACACCTTCCACCCATTGAGGGTGAATACCCAGTGCCTGAGTGCTGTCTACGGAAATGCCGGGCAGCAAGGATTGCAGAGTGTTCATCAGTACCTGATTGAACGCACCACCGCCGCACACATAACACGCTGTAGTGTCAGTCACATCCAGTAACGCATTGGCAATAGTTTGTGCGGTGAGCGCAAGTAGTGTCGCTTGCACGTCTTCAGGCGGAACATCCGGGTAGTTAACTAACTGCTGCGTTAACCAAGGTAAGTTAAAGTACTCACGGCCTGTGCTTTTAGGGCCTGTCACCGCAAAGTACGGGTCGGCCAGCATGCTGTTGAGTAGCGGCTGGTGCACGGTACCGCTAGCTGCCCAATTACCATTTTCATCGTAGGCTTTGCCACGGTGTTGTAGGCACCAGGCATCCATAAGTACGTTGCCCGGGCCGGTATCAAAGCCGCGAATACCACCAGAGTTACCGCCTGGTAGTACGGTGATATTGGCGAAGCCACCTATGTTTACCACAACTCGGGTGCTTTCGGGTTTACTGAACTGCGCGTGATGATAAGCGGGCACTAACGGCGCGCCCTGACCGCCCAAAGCTATGTCTTTTCGTCTGAAATCAGACACCACGTCGATACCGGTCAATACCGCAAGGGTGTTGGGATCACCGATTTGTAGCGTAAAACCTGGCGCATCATCGGCAAGATCCGGAACCTGATCCGGGTAATGACGAACGGTTTGGCCGTGGGAGCCTATCGCCAAAATATCAGACGACATGAGGTTTTGTTCGGCCAGTAATCCATTTACGGTCTGTGCGAATACCCGCGCAACCGCGCGGTCGACACTGCCGCAGATATTCAGTTCGTTGTTGCCGGTTTGGCAAAGTTCATGAAGCTGTTGTAGCAGAGCGTCAGGATAGGGTTGTTGATAAGCGGCAACAGGGCGAATGTGATCGGCAGTAATGTCGACCAGCACGGCGTCAACGCCATCCATACTGGTTCCCGACATGGCACCAATCACATACGCCATGGGCGTTATTTCATAGCCAGCATGATGCGGCGCGACGCGTTTAACTGGTCCATACGCAGCGCTGCTATTTGCATAAAGGCATCACGTTCGCTCTCTGCTATAGGGCGCGCTTTGGGGAGCGATACCGTTCGCGGATTACGGTGCACACCGTCAACTAAGAACTCGTAGTGAACGTGCGGACCAGACGCCAGACCGGTGCTACCCAGATAACCAATAGTTTGGCCTTGCTTCACGGTGTCGCCTTTTTTCACCGCGCGTTTGCTAAAGTGCAAATACTTGGTGGTATAGGACTCGCCGTGCTGGATAAACACGTGGTGGCCGTTGTATTTGTCGTAAGCCGCTTTAATCACCTTACCATCACCGGCTGCCATAACGGGCGTGCCAACAGCGGCAACGTAGTCGGTGCCGCGGTGGGCTTTCCAGCGTTTTTGTACCGGGTGGAAACGGGCCTTACTGAAGTTCGAGCTGACGTACTTAAAGTTAATAGGGGCACGCAGGAAGCTCTTGCGCATGCTGCGGCCTTCTGGTGTGTAGTAGTTGCCGTCTTCGTGTTGAATGGCCTGGAACTGTTCGCCCTGGTTCACAAACTCAGCAGCAACAATGTCGCCGTAACCGACAAATTCACCGTCTATGTAACGTTCTTCAAATATCACATTGAAGGTATCGCCGCTGCGAATTTCCATGGCAAAGTCGATATCCCAGCCAAAAATACCCGCCAGGTGCATGATTTGGTTGTCGGTTAAACCTGCGGCAACGCCGGCGTTCCAAAAGCTTGAATTAATTTCGCCCTGGGCAAAGTTGTAACGTACTTCAACCGGTTTGGTATCAATGGTTGATGTTAGCGAGCCATCTGCCTCTGGGGTAATGAATAGTGTGTCGGTGGCCGACAGCGCGTAGCGCAAACCGAAAAACTGGTTGTCGCGTACATCCAGATCCAGTTGATCACCGGGTAACAGCGTGACCAGCGTTTTCGCTTGTTCACCTGCGTGGCTAACCGCGTAGGTATCCTGTGGACTTAATCCGGCGCGTTTAAATATTTTAGCCAGCGTGTCACCGCGCTTAACCTTAAAAGTCTGCCAGATGTTTTCGTCAATGTCGTCCTCTTCGATTTGCTGGGACATGACATGCATCGACAGGGGATAACGCACACCAGTTTCAAGCACAAGAGATTCGGTGTGACGGGACGCTTCTACGTGCTCTGAGGGTAATAAAATCAGTAAACCAACGAATGCGCTGGCGGCAATCAGGCCCAACCGGTGAGGTCGTGGCAATTGCTTAAACAGATTAGTCATTAGTTTTGGGGTAATTCTCTTCATCATAACAGCCTGAGAATAGCGGTTTACAAGGGGATATGCTAGGGGCTAATAGCAAATTTATTCGCAATTCATTAGCAATTTTCCGGCCGGAATGCGACGAATTTTGCAAAGATCTGGTGGAGATCCGAGATAAAGGGTTTTAATAGCCCGTTTGCCCGCGTAAAATGCCCGCCCAGAATGAAGTTAGATGGAAATCATGAAATGAGCGACTGGCAAGCTGCACTGGCCGAGATCAAGCGCGGGACCGATGAGATCCTGCCGGAAGAAGAGTTAATTACCAAACTGAAAACCGGTAAGCCGTTAACCATAAAAGCGGGCTTTGATCCGACAGCACCGGATTTGCACCTTGGTCACACCGTGCTCATCAATAAATTGCGCACCTTTCAGCAATTAGGGCACAAGGTTGTGTTCCTGATTGGCGACTTTACCGGCTTGATTGGTGACCCAACAGGCAAAAATGCTACGCGTAAGCCGCTGACCAAAGAGCAGGTGCTGGCCAATGCCAAGACCTATCAGGAACAGGTATTTAAAATCCTCGATCCGGAAAAAACAGAGATCCGCTTCAACTCAGAATGGTTCGATGAATTTGGCGCAGCGGGCATGATCAAACTGGCTGCCAGTCAGACAGTAGCGCGTATGCTGGAACGTGACGACTTTAAAAAGCGCTACGGCAGCGGACAGCCTATCGCAATCCACGAGTTCCTGTATCCGTTGGTTCAGGGCTGGGATTCTGTAGCACTGAAAGCCGACGTTGAATTAGGTGGTACCGATCAGCGTTTCAACCTGCTGATGGGTCGTGAACTGCAAAAAGAGCAGGGCCAGTCTCAACAGGCCGTACTGATGATGCCGTTGCTGGAAGGTTTAGACGGCGTGCAGAAGATGTCTAAATCGCTGAATAATTACATTGGGATCACCGATGAACCGAATGAAATGTTCGGCAAGATCATGTCTATCTCAGATGAACTGATGTGGCGTTACTATGATCTGCTGAGCTTTAAGCCGTTGGAAGAGATAGCAGCGTTGAAACAGCAAATGGCGGATGGCGCGAATCCACGTGATATTAAGATCACGCTCGCGAAAGAAATCATTGCACGTTTCCATTCAGACGAAGCGGCCGAAGGCGCACATCAGGACTTTATTCAGCGTTTCCAGAAAAACGCCATTCCTGACGATATGCCAGAAGTCACAGTGAGTCTGGTTGACGGCGAAATTGCGATCGGTAATTTGCTGAAGGAAGCCGGCTTAGTGGGCTCAACGTCTGATGCCATGCGCATGATCAAACAAGGTGCGGTGAAAATCGACGGCGACAAAGTGGAAGACACTCGCTTGACGATCACTGAACCTTCAGAGCGTGTGTATCAGGTAGGTAAGCGAAAGTTTGCCCGCGTAACGGTACAGTAAGTCTCTTAATCTTGTAGAAAAGCGTGTTATCGTTGTACCGGTAACACGCTTTTTTTGTATGTGGAACGTAGAAAAAAGCGCTAGAATTTCAGCAGCATTTCAGCGGCGACACACTCGCAGGTATCGGGGCATACCGGGCAGTCGTAACCTTCATATAATGCCGCCTCGCGCCATTTATTCGGATGCTCTTTGATTAACTCGCCGCCATTTTTACTGAAGTAGCGGAACGCGCTGTTTCCCGGACTGGCCAGCCAGATGTGGGCTAATCCTGCTTTCGCTCCTTGTTCCGCCGCGCTTTGTTTAGCCAGATTCAACAAGGTTGTACCAATGCCAAAGCCTTGCATAGCAGGATCAACGGTATTGCACTTGAAGTAACATACACTGGCCGGCTCAACACCCCACAATGCGGGGGAGCTCCATTTATCAATAGCCCATTTCCCCGGGGCGAAGGTTAAGCGAAAGCCCACTATTTCATTGTTGAACCAGGCTACATGACCACTGTTGATCCCGTTGAGTAAGCCAAGTTCATAATACGTGCGTAAGTTGTCTTCATTCAGGTACCCGTCGCCTTGTACCCGGTTACCCAGTGCAATAATGGCGTCGAAGTGCTCGGGCAGGAGCGGCCCGTAGGTCACTGACTCAGGATTTTTTGCCAAGGTCCAACCCCTGTAAATGCACGTCCAGCGCGTCAAGAGATATGCGGATTTCGCGCACAGACTGCCACAAGCTATATAGCAAACACACCAGGCTAGCAGCGAACAGCCAGTTGCCCACCAGCTGATACGACAAATAAATAGCCAGCATCGACAGTACGCATAAGAAGAAGCTGAATACGCCGGCTTCCTGCATACGTTTTATGTAGTGGATGCGTTTGCGCAAGTTCAGTATTTGCGCCTGGGTGTTTTCGTTGCTGTTGTCGTTGTCAAAATGGCGTATCAGGGAAGCCAGTGTTAAAAACCGGTTCGTGTAAGCCAGTAACAACAACGAAATCGCCGGAAACAGCATAGCCGGCGTTGCAATATCAATGGTCATAGGATCGAGTTAAAGCTGGGGTTAAATATGAGCTGTAATGATGCCGCGAATTACGCTCGCTGTCTACGGCGGTGCAGCCCTACCGCTGCTTAATTTACGGTTTTGAATAAGCTTGCCAGGCCTGCATGTCACCCGACAAGTGATACAGTTTACGGTACCCAAGGTCGTGCAACTGAGCCATTGCGATCCTGGCGCGACGGCCCGAGCGGCAATATACCAGCAGAGGTGTGTCCGTTTTACCCAGTGTGGCAAGGTGGTTAGTCAGCAGTGGATGAGGGACATTCAGGGCATTCGGGATATGGGCTTGGGCGAATTCTTCAGGGGTGCGCACATCCAGAATTACGCCGTCAAAGCCTTGCTCAACCAGTTCCGCCACGCTGACTGGCGTAATATAAGCAGGGGTATCGTCGGCGATAGCGTGCCAGACAAACAGGCTCAAACACAGACCAGTTGCGAATCGTTGTATTAATCTCATAACCCCTCCGTTGCAATTATCGCTGCTAATTTATGGTTTTCTCACGTACGGAATCAATACGTTCACACAGCTCGCCGATCGCAGGCACAATGCGAAGCGAAAAACGGTGTAATGCGTTGGCATTGGCGCGGATCAGCGGCGCCTGAATGAGTGCTCCATGGCTCTGCCAGAATGCCGTCAATGCTTCTTCAGACTGGTCACTGGCGGCCACTAACAATTCAGGCTGGCGCGCAACAACCTGGCGAACGGTAACCTGAGGATAATCAATAGGGGAGTCGTTAAATATATGCTCAGCCCGACACAGCGACAAGGCCTGATTAGCCCATGCATCGGCACCTATAGTCATAAGTGGTTGTTGCCACATGTAATAGAATACCGACACCGGTTGACTATGCGCATACAGGCTTTGAATGCTTTGCAATTGAGCACGGTATTGCTGAGTAAGCTGACGCGCCAGTTCGGCCTTGTCCAGTTTGGCTGCGAGCGCAGATAGCTCTGTAGCAATGTCATCCAGCGTTTTAGGTTGAGATACAAATACGTCAAACCCCAGTGACTTTAGCCGTGCGATGTCCTGGGGCTTGTTGCCGCCGCCCCAGGCAAGGATCAGATCAGGCTCCAGCGCCATCAGTGCGGTAAAATCCACGCCCTGATAATCAGCCACAACGGGCAGAGCGCTAGCGGCCGCCGGGTAGTCGCTAAATGCACTTACAGCGACTAACTGAGATTCCAGTTCAAGGCTATATATCCACTCAGTTAAATGCGGGGCCAATGTGACGATCCGGGTCTTTGCCAATACCTGGTTACTGACTACAAGCAGAGCTAAACCTATCCATGTGTATTTCATTTTGTTATTTGCCAAGAGGTTATCATTACCAGCGTGAGTAAAATCATACCCAGCCAGGTTGCGCGGTTAATGGCACGCAACACATAAGTTAAATCGGAAAAACGTACCTGGTTCGCACCACCGACGCGCTGATGCCGAACGGTACGATCATTATAAATATTAGGGCCACCCAGAATAATGTTCATGCTGCCACCAAACATGGCGAGCACAGTACTGGTGAGATCTTTTTGTCGGGCATTGCGCCATGCCGCAACACCTTTCAACGGTGAGGTCACCAGCATGAGCAGCATTGTACCTATCACATATCCAGGCCAAATCAGCACCTGAGTAAGGTAGTATGCGGGTATACTAAACCGTTCGAAGCCCGGCCGCTGTCGATGCCATTGCCAGCGAAACTCCAGCAACAATCGGTATCCGAGGGCGGCAATCGGACCGGCCAGCAAAAACCAAAACAGTACCCCAATAAACTGTTGTAAAAATCGCAGTAAATACGACTCGATAGCCGCCTTGGCGATACCGATGTCAGACAGCCGGTCGGTTTGGCGTGCTACCAAGTGACTCACCCGCTCACGAGCCAGCAGCTTTTTTTGTTTCGATAAGCAATAAACAACGGCTTTGTATTGTTTTCTTATGTTGTAAAAGCCAACACAGCCAAACAAGATCAGCCCGTCGACAACCTGTTTGAACTCCATTGCACTGATAATGATGGCAACCACAACCAGCATAGGCACCAACAAAACAATGATACCCAGAGTGCCTGAAATATAGTGTTGAGACGTTGGTGCTGTCTGGTCAGGCAATACCCGCGTTGCCAGGTTAAATACCATGAGACGGTAGAGCGTCACCGGATTAAAACGATCGGGTATATGCCAGACTCTGTCGACGAGGATCACCAGCAGCACTGTCATTAATGCGATAAGCCAGGGTGAGAGTTCGCTGCTGGTCATAGTGAGGGTATAGCGTTCCGTTTAGTCTTGTTTGGCCAGTACCGCAATCATTTGCATAACGAGTTCTGCAGAGTGCTTGGCGGCTTTTTCAAGGTAGGACTGGAAAGATACCGTTGAGGTTTTGCCTGCAATATCAGACAAAGAGCGGATCACTAAAAACGGTGTGCTGAGCATAAAACAGGTTTGTGCAATGGCAGCACCTTCCATTTCAACGGCGGCCATAGTCGGGAACGCCTCGCGTAAACGCGCAGCCGCCTCGTCACTGCCAATAAACGAATCACCCGTGCAGATAAGGCCGCGTTTGGTGGTGACATCCAGCGATTGCTCTGCTGCCTGTTCCGCAGCCAGAATCAGCGTTTCGTCGCTTTCGTAAGTCGCAGGCATACCAGCAGCCTGACCAAGCGTATAACCAAAGTGGGTGATGTCGATATCGTGGTGCAGTACAGAGGTCGCAATCACCAAATCGCCAATATTCAGGTCGGTATCGAAGCCACCGGCTGAACCCGTATTGACCACGTAGTCCGGCGCAAACCGATCTACCAGTGCAGTAGTCGCGACTGCGGCTGCAACCTTACCAATACCACACTTTACTACGACCACTTCTACGCCGTGTAACGAGCCGGTGTAAAACGTTAAATGTTTCCACTCCACTACTTCCGGGTTGTCTAAGCTGGCCTGAAGTAGCGCAACTTCCTGATCCATTGCGCCAAGAATTCCAATTTTCATGGGATACCTTTTGATTGTGTGAAAAACTGATGTCACTCAGTATGGTCAATAAGAAGCCCGAAAGTCTAATATGAATAGCAATATTCTCATAGCAAATCGCCAAATTAATCTATACTCAGCGATGACAGTGGTTGATAGGGTAAAGGTATGTACAAGCGCCTTAACATGCGCGTTTTATTGTGTCTCGCAGCGGCTTGCTTAAGCGCAAGTCAGGTTTGCTACGGTGCCGAAAAATTAGAAATATCCGGCTTTGGCCGATTGGTTGCGGGTTATCTCGACGACAATAACGTCTCGTTTGAAGGCTACACCAATGAATTGACATTCAGTGAACAAAGTTTACTGGCGATACAGGCTGATTATCATTTAACTGATACCCTTTCAGTGACGTCCCAGTTATTGGCCCACAACAATAGTGAGCGTGACTCAGGCATTGAATGGTTTTACCTGACTTACGAACCAAATTCTCAGTGGTTATTTAAAGCGGGCAAGATGCGTACGCCCTTTTACCATTATTCCGATGTGCTGGATGTCGGCTTTGCTTATGCCTGGCTCTCTCCTCCGCAACAACTCTACAGCGCTTTTTTGTTTAACCAGTACGAAGGCGTAAGCGGTATTCACCGGTTTTCTCTGGGTCAGGTAAGTGGTGCGATTGAGCTTTATACCGGTCGTTACAATGGGAATACGAGCTTTCAACAAAAGCGTTATCCCACTGACATCGATAATTTGCAGGGCGTGGTTTTCAATGCCATTGTAGGGAATCATCTTAAACTTCGGTCTTCGTATATCACCGCTGACTTTGCGTTGGATCTAGAGGAAATTACAGAATTTGCCAATATCTTGCGAGGCGCGGGGTTCGTGCAGAGTGCCAACTCGCTTACCATGGAGGGCGAATTTGATATATATCAGTTAGGCGCCATTTACGAAGAGTTTGACTATCATTTGGCCTGGGAATGGATGAAGATTACGTCCAATACCATCTTGGCACCTAACATTGCCAGTTACTACGTTCAAGGTGGCTATGTATTCGATTCGGTTACAGCCCACTTAACATTTGCAAATCTCATCACATCTGATGTCGAGCCAGTCAATGAAATACCGTTTGGTGTTAACCCCGGGCTGGATCAATTATTCATTGCGTATAACACCACGCTGCAGCGTACCAAGGCGTCTGATTTAAAGAGTCTGACCCTTGGCGTAAGATGGGACGCGGGCGTAAATGTGGCATTTAAAGCTGAAGTAAGTCATTATCAGGGCGGAGTTGGTATTTCTACTTTTGAGCCACTCTCTGAAAGCGCAGCAAGTGCGTTTGATGAGCGGGCGAACTTGTATCAATTTGGAATGGAGTTTGTGTTCTGATGCGATATTTTATGAAGTTGTCATTGATACTGGTATGTTGGGGGGCAATTGGCTCCGGTGAGAGCGCGGCTGAAAGCCGGGATGTGGTGGTTGTTGCTAACGTCGAAAATAAAAATATCCGGCTGGACAAGCGCGAAGTCAGAAACTTGTTTATGGGTAACACTATTGACGTGGTGCTAGAGCCGGTGTCGCTGCCGCCTGAAACCTTAACCCGAGCGGTATTTAATACCAAAATCATTGGTTTGACGGAGTCTAGGATTCAGTCGTACTGGTCGCAAATGCGTTTTAGTGGGCGTTCAAAGCCGCCAAAGGAAATGCAGGATGTCGAGAATTTACTGGCGTATATTTCAACGCATAAAGGCACGGTGGCATTTTTCCCTGCCGACGTACCTATTCCGGATCATTTAACTGTTGTTTATAAAACCAGGCAATAACCAGTGTGGCATTGCCTGGAGGGTATTGTTGAGTTTAAGCAGCGACCTGCTGACCACCTGCTTGACGGCTTGAGCGAACCGGGCGGGTAGGCCGCTTCGGCGCTGGTGGATTCATCTTACTGGCGTCCAGTTTAGCCTGCTGTTTACGCAAAGGCAGTAACTTGGTTTCAACGCATTCACGCACTTCTTCTACCGAATAGCCGGATTTCACTTTGAACCGCGCATGGGGAATGCCAGCTGCATCCAGTGCGCCGCTTACAAACCAGTCGCGCTGGGTTTTATAACCTTCTTTGCCTTGCTTGTGCACTAAATCAATAGCCAGCACCGGCGTCATGTCGTCACGACGACATAACACAAAATCGAGTTGTTTACTGCCTGCACGCAGCAGCGCCTGACGCGCCTGACGCTTGTTCGCTGAATTGCGCACCGCCAGTAAGTCGTTAAGTCGCACACGTGAAACAATGCGAAACTCCCGGCCAACGGCTTGTTCAAGCAAATTAATAAACGTGTGTTCTACCTGAGTAAACAGTTGCTGCTTTTTACGGAAAGGAAAACTCACACCGTGATCAGCGAGCTTAAGCGCACCAATCGCAACAACAATCAGTAACATAAATAAGACAATGGCAAGTTCCATAATTTCCTCAATGTGTATCAGTCCGAAGTGTCAAAAAAATGACTTTTCCGGCGCCGTTATCGAACGTATTGAAGAAATTGCAAAGGCAATGCCAATAGTGATAGGAGAGGTTAAGGGCTATTCCGCAGCTGATGATTCGGTGGAGGTTTGGGTGTCAGTAACCACTAAGATATCGATTTGTGCACCCTCACCGTCGGGGGATACAACCACGCGAACGTCACCTGCGTCATTGGTTAATAGGATTCTGGCGTTGTGTTCGCCTTTCAGGTGCAGGTCAGGCATCAGTGCCAGATAAAATGCAACCAGTGCATCGGTAGAGTCATTTACGAAATACACCATAGACGCAGGCATCTGTGCGTCAAAACGCTGACACTGACGCGCTTCTTCATGAATTTTAACGGCATAAAAAGATGCTGGGCACGTCGTGATATCAGGCTGTGACTCAGGGGCCGACGTTGCGTGAGCAGACATGCTCAGCGTCATCATCGAAAAGCCCAGGGCAGAAAGTAGGTACCGGCGCATAGTCATGTAGGTCGTCATGTATCGAAAATTGGTCATACTCACACTATAGGAGAGCAAGCGTCGACTGGCAATGCCTTCCCATTCACAAAGGGTATGCGTTCGAGTGGTTAGGTATAGCGCCAACGGGAGCGGGATATCAGATGTTCGTAGTATCGGGACCAATATCATTCAGCATACTTACCAGCCAGTCAGCGAATGCTTTTAATCGCGGAGATAACTGCTGTCTCGAGGGATACAGTAAATTTACTGGCATAGCGGGCGCTTCAAACTCTTCTAATACGCTAGTAAGACGGCCATTGGCAATCTCTTGCTCTACACCGACAATGGGGAGCTGAGCTATTCCCAAGCCGTTCAGGCAGGCAGAATAATAGGCTTCTGTTCCATTTACCGTGATGGCACTTGGCATGGTCAGGGAGTGTGTACCGTCAACTGTAGTATATTCAAACTCGCCGGCACGCTGACTCAGTGAGTGGGAATAATCAATTAATTTGTGATGCTGCAGATCTTCCAGCGTTTTAGGAATACCGAAGCGCATTGCATAAGACTGACTTACACAGTTCACAACGCGGTAGCGCAACAGCGGTCTGGCAATCAGGCTGCTGTCTGCTAAATCGCCCACTCTGATCACACAGTCAATGCCTTCTTTAATCATATCAATGCGGTGATCGTAGCTGCTGATGCGTAGTCTCAAATTGGAGTGCTTCTCAATAAAGTCGCCCAGTTTAGGTATAAGGATATTTGACGCAAACCGGCTTGGCATATCCACACGCAACTCGCCGCGCAAATCAGCCGGGTTGCTCACAAACTGCGTTTCCATGGCTTCGAGTTCTGCCAGTAATGCGCGGCATTGCGGTAAAAAGGCCTCACCGTCGGGCGTTAAGCTCACCCGGCGAGTGCTACGATGCAGCAAGCGTGTCCCTAGGGTTTTCTCTAGGCTCTGCACCGCCTGAGATATACTGGATTTAGGCAACCCCAGGTATTCGGCTGCGCCACTAAAACTGCCTATTCTGGCGGTTTCCGAGAACCGGGTTAACATCTCGAATTTGTCCATCGTGTAGCTCATTGTTTGTTTTAAGTGAACAATCCTATCGGTTTTGCTGTGTTTTTCAAACAGTAAACAGAGCATAAACTACCTCTGAATTATCCCTTCAGGTTTTAAACACAGAGGCAAAAAAGATGAAAAAAACGGCATTAATTACCGGCGGAAGCAGAGGTTTAGGCAGGGCGGGTGCATTGGCACTGGCGGCAGAGGGCTGCGACGTTGTAATCACTTATCACAGTAATAAAGAGGCGGCTGATTCACTGGTAAAAGAAGTCGAGTGGGCCGGTCAACAAGCGCTGGCCATGCAATTGGATACCGCTGACATTGATAGTTTTGACGCTTTTGTTGCAAATCTAACGCACCAGCTAACCAATAAATTTGGCCGTAATAGTATTGATTATCTGGTGAATAATGCCGGTGTGGGCATTAATGCCCCGTTTGCAGACACTACACCGGAGCAGGTGGATAGCTTATTAAATTTGCATGTGAAAGGGCCGTATTTTTTGACCCAATCACTGCTGCCGGTGATTGCCGATGGCAGCGCAATCTTAAACGTGTCTTCAGGGCTCAGTCGTTTTTGTTTTCCGGGTTACAGTGCCTACGGCATGGCAAAGGGCGCGGTAGAGGTTATGACCCGATACATGGCGAAAGAGCTTGGCCCGCGAAAGATTCGGGTGAACACCCTGGCACCTGGTGCCATTGAAACGGATTTCCATGGCGGTGAGGTTAGGGACAACCAAGCGCTCAATCAGGCCATTGCTTCACAAACTGCGTTAGGACGGGTTGGATTGCCAGATGATATCGGCGGCGCTATCGCCACGCTCTTAAGTGAAAAGAGTTACTGGATTAACGGCCAGCGTATCGAAGCATCGGGCGGTATGATGTTGTAATTAATATTCTGTCTTTCAGTGCCGCCGAATCACTTAACTTGCTGATACTGAGAGGCAGATTCCCGCTTATCTTCACTATACGTTACTCGCGAAATACAACTCGACGCTTTCCTTGTAACTTATTTGCAGACATACAGGAAATGCCTCCCCCCGTCATCCCTTAAACGCCGCTCCACGTCATCCCTTAAATGCCTCCCACCCGTCGTCCCTTAAATGCCTCTCACCCGTCGTCCCTGAAACGCGCAGCGTTATCAGGGATCTTTGCTTACAACGGCTCAGTAACCGATACCTTCTTGTCAGTGAGTTGCTGACGCTCTTCATCCGTCAAGTCGTCTCTGCTCAGCAACATATTTACCTGTTCCAGGGCTTTTTCTTTATTCCCCAGTTGCAAATAGGCATCAATAATATGGACCCGCGAGCGATATGTAGTGGGATCCTGCTTAATGTTGTAGCTGAAATATTTGATCGCTTCAGCGGGGTTTTGCAGGTAATGCAGTTGACCTAACCCTTCATCGAACATCTCCCATTCTTTAGGTTCGATTTTGTAGCCATACAGGGTAGATAGTTCGTTGAAATGAGCTAGTACACTCTCGTAACCCTCGAGTGCGGTTTGATAGGGAATTGACCATTGAGGATATAAACCTCTGAGTGCCCCAATAACACCATAAATTGGCGTGTTTTGGTGTGGCTCGTTTGGAAAGTACTCGACTTTGAAACGCAAACTTTGCGTATTCAGATCTGCAAATGCGCTTTCTATTTGTCGAATGCCAGACAGCATTTGCACGCCTTCCGGGGAGTCAGACTCCGGATTGCCTTCATTCCCAATATTCATGTACAGAAAGTTTCTGTGGGAAGGGTTTTTATTGATGAACTTGATAATGTCGCGGACTGTTTCCCCGTTATTCCAAAAAAGGGAAGGACTAAATGCAAAGTGTGCCTGGAACAAGTCGGGCTTTTTGTGAAAGCTATGCGAAACGAGCAGTCCACCGTATGAATGGCCCAAGAGTATCCTGAACTCTTCGGTACGAAACTTTGCGTCTATGAAGGGAATGACTTCCTGTTCAATAAATCGCAAGTAGGTATCTGCCCCACCGCTTTGTTCTTCATAATTGACGTCAGGCGTTGGGGTAAAATCCCGGCCTCTGTTAGCTGTAGAAATCCCGACCACGATCATTTGGGGGGCGTTATTATAGCCGACCAGCGGTTCAAGAATGCCAGATACCAGCGGCAAGCCTACAGGCGCATCTAATGTGTAAAGCACCGGATAACGATAGTGTTGACTGAATTCACTTTCATACTGAAAAGGTAATTGAACATAGATATCAATGGTTTCATTTAATACAGCAGACGTGATCGCTATTTTTTGAAAGGGAAGGTGGCGCTTAACGGCGTTTTCTTTAAATGACGCTGAATTTGCGCTAAAAGACGCAACTATCAACAACACAATCACACTGACAAACTTAGTCATACAACATCCTTATTTTTATGCCTGTTTACCAGGTTGTTTTTAACAGTAAGTTATTGTTCAAAAAGAGTCTAGTGACATGCATGCTTTGCTGTTTTTTTAAGATGATGGATGGAAAAGATTTTAAACTGAATTGAGTAGTTTGAAGTTAACAGATCCCTGACAACGCTGCGCGTTTCAGGGACGACGGTGAGTAGTGTTTTAGTAAAACAGGTGTAGTGTTTAAGGTCAGCGGTAAAGCGGGGTTCAGACTTGGCAGCAAGTAGAGCTGCCGGATTAGTGTTGTGTGAGTTTCTAAGATCCCTGATAACGCTGCGCGTTTCAGGGACGACGGGAAGTATGGTTTCAGGGATGACGGTTTGTGGTGTTTCAGGGCATGTTAACTCACCAACTTTGCAGCAGTAGTGGCCAGTAATGCGGCTCTTGCGCCTACCGTCAGGGCGTTGGCCGAGCTGGCGTTACCCTGAATGGCTCTGGCGTACACGCCTTGTAAAATGGCAGCCAGCCGGAACATGGAAAACGCCACATAGAAGGGCCACTGTACAATGTTGTCACGACCTGTGGCATTGCAGTAACGCCGGATAAATTCTCCTTCACTGGGAATACCCCGCTTTTCAAGGTCTATACCCACCAAGCCTTTTGTGCCGGTGTCGTCTTGTGGCAGGTGGTAGGGAATACAGCAATAGGCCAGATCTGCCAGTGGATGCCCTAAGGTGGATAGCTCCCAATCCAGCACGGCAGCCACGTCCTTGCTGTCGCGGTTAAACAACAGATTGCCAATGCGAAAGTCACCGTGTACTAAGCACGTAGCGGTATCGGCCGGGATGTTTTCGGGCAAATAGGCCATTAAATACTGCATGGCTCTGGCACCTTCGCCACCGCCTGCTGGTGGTTCACAAGACTGGCGGTATTGTTCGCTCCAGCGTTTAATCTGGCGCGCGTAATAGTCACCACCTCTGGCGTAATCATCAAGGCCAACACTGGCAATATCGACATTGTGCAGAGCGGCCAGTGTGTCGGCCATACTGGCGTATATATGTTGTGTGTCAGACGCCGACAATCCTTCGCAGGCCGGATGTTCGATCAGCAATCCCGGCACATAGTCCATGACATAGAACTCGGTACCAATAATGCTTTGATCGTCGCAGTAGCAAATCATGGTAGGCACTGGTACAGGCGTATTAGCTAGCGCCGCCATTACCCGGTATTCCCGGTTGATCTGATGGGCAGACGGCAGCAGCTTTCCAGCAGGCTTTTTACGCAGCACCCACTGGTGATCGTCGGCAATGACTTTGAAGGTCGGGTTGGATTGCCCGCCCTGAAACTGCTGAATTGAGAAGTTACTGAACGTCTGATTCAGTGTTGTTTGCAAATAGGCTTGCAGTGCCGACTCGTCAAAAGCATGGGCAGCGAGCACATCGACTAAGGTGGCTTCATGAGCACTCATAATACCTCCTTAACAAATAGTCGTGCCGCCATCGGCGACTAAATACTGGCCAGTCATGTAGGCCGAGGCGTCCGTAGCCAAAAACTGAGCGACGCCCGCGATGTCGATAGGCTGCCCGAGCCGGCGAAGTGGCGTCTGGTTTTCTACAATGGCTTTGCGTTTAGGGTCTTCTACCAGCGCTTTGGCAAAGTCAGTGACCACCACGCCCGGTGCAATGGCGTTTACGCGAATACCTTTTGGCCCCCACTCAACAGCCAGGTTGCGTGAGAGCGCAGCTTCAGCGGCTTTTGACATACCGTAGCAACCAATTTTGTCGTTGCCTTTAATGGCTGCGATGCTCGACAGTAAAATCACCGAACCGCCACCGGCTTCAGCCATGCCGGGAAGTACCATGTTGCACAGCCAAAAGGTGCTTTTTACATTTGTATCCATGATTTTGTCCCAGGCGTCGTCAGTTAAATCTGACAGCGGCCCATACACCGGGTTGGTGGCCGCGTTACATACCAACACATCAATCTTTCCCCAGGTAGCGAGCGTGGTATCTACCAGATCCTGCAACTGCGCTTTGTCGCCAATATGGCAAGGCTTGGCAATTGCCTCGTAACCCTTCTCGCGTAAGTCGTTAGCCACGGCTTCGCAGACTTCCGCCTTACGGCTGGAAATTACTACCTTTGCGCCTGCAGCGGCATAGGTTTCGGCAATACTCAGACCAATGCCTTTGGTTGAACCGGTGATCAGCGCCACCTTATCTTTCAGAGAAAACAAATCTTGCATAACAGCCTCCTTATGGAATTAACAACGCCAGTGTGCGGGCAACCACAGCGGGCTTATCGTGATCCCGTATTTGCAACTCGGCATCTACGGTGAGTTGAATACCTTTGGGTTTGTGCAATACCTCAACAAGGGTAAATGATGCACGAATATCGGCATCCGCTGGCACTGGGGTAATAAAGCGGCAGCGGTCGAGGCCGTAATTGATTTTGCTGGTCATGCCGTTTACCGAATACACCTGTTGGGCAAGGTGAGGTAACAGCGCCAACAGTAAATAACCGTGGGCAATCGGGGCGTCAAAGCCTGAGGCTCTGGCTGCGTCTGTATCCAGGTGAATGCCCTGAAAGTCCAGTGTGGTATCGGCAAAGGCGTTGACCTGTTGCTGACTGAGGCTAAACCACGGGCTAACACCCAGTGCTTTTCCTACGTGTTTATCGAGTGCGTCGACAGATTCAAAATTCATCATTTATTTTTTCTTGCGGTATTCAATTTCGTATAGCAGAATAAACAAATCATTTACATTGTGCAATCATGCATTTTTCAAAATATTAAATATTGAGAACGGAGCGATGTGCCATGGGAAGATTTACCAACAAGGTGGCTGTGATCTCCGGTGCGGCCAGCGGCATTGGTGCTGCTACGGCTGTGCGGCTGGCAGAGGAAGGAATAGCCGGGCTGGTGTTATTGGATCGCAACGAGGAAAACTTAAAGACCGTCGCCCAAGGGTTAAGCGCTAAAACCAAAGTGATGGCGAGTGTTGTGGACATTGCCGACGAAGCTCAGCTCACCCAGGTGATAAACGAAGCGCACACCACGTTCGGCCGCTTTGACGTGCTGTGCAATAACGCGGGTGTGGTCAGCAGTCGAAAGCTTGCCGACGAGCAGGATATTGCAGAATGGCAGCGCGTAATGGCGGTCAACGTGTATGGCTGCGTAAAACTTACCTCGCTGGTGGCTGCCATTATGGCCGGTCAGACCGAGGGCGGAGCGATTGTGAATACCGCCTCGGTGGCTGGGATCCGCTCCGGTGCCGGTGGCAATGCCTACAGTGCCTCGAAAGCCGCCGTTATCAATTTTACCCAAACCGCTGCCTGCGACTTAGCCAGCAAAGGCATTCGCGTTAATGCAGTGTGTCCGGGTTTAATTGAAACCGGCATGACCAGTCCCTTCTTTGACTTAGCCAGAGAAAAAGGCATTGAACATCGGCTTGGCGAACGCTGTGAATTAAAACGCGCGGGGCAGCCTGCCGAAGTTGCTGCCGCTATCGCCTTCCTGGCCAGTAGCGATGCCAGCTACATTACCGGGCAAGCGCTACCCGTGGATGGCGGCAACACTGCTTCGCTAAATATGCCGGGCATGAAAGTATGAGTCAGCCGCTTTTACAACGCATTCTGATCACTAATGACGATGGCATTGATGCCGAGGGCATCGCGCATTTACAGGCATTAGCCGGTGAACTGGCAGGCGAAGTGTATGTGGTCGCGCCCAATCAGGACTGCTCCGGGCAGGCCCAGTCGTTGTCGTTGCATACACCGCTGCGGGTGACCGAACACGGTGACCGCCGGTTCAGCGTAAACGGCACCCCCGCTGATTGCGTGTTGCTGGGACTAAATAGTTTGCTGCCGGGACCGGTGGATGTGGTGTTAAGCGGCATTAATCGCGGGGCAAACGTGGGCGATGCCGTGGGGTTTTCAGGTACTCTGGGCGCTGCCAAAGTGGCCGCACAATTTGGCGTGCCGGCTATAGGACTGAGTCAGGCCTTTAAACGCGCCGACCAGATCTACTGGAGTACTGCAAAAACCTATGCGGCGAGCATTATCCGTGAACTACTGGCCCTGAAGTGGCAAAAAGCCCCGTGTGTGAACATTAACTTTCCGGCCATTCCACCTCAACAGGTACAGGGTGTGGACTGGTGCGAGGGCAGTGAAGGCAGTATTAAGCGGGTAGCTACTGATTGTCGTCGCGACCCGCGTAACCGCGCTTACTACTGGCTTGAGTTTGAACACGATTACCGGCCCATCACAGCTGAAACGTCTGACATTGGCACAATGCGCAAACACCACATTGCCGTGCAAAGCCTGAATCAACCCAATCCCTACCCGGCTGGCACCCGCGTTGTGCCAGCGTTTAATACCACGAATACAGAGACGCCCTATGACTGATTTACCGCCTTTCAAAGAAAACCCCTGGGCAGCACCCAGAGTGAATGTGCAGCGGTGCGACGATGGTTCACTGCTGGTGGACTGTGATCGCGTACCGCAACGCAGTTATCACAACGTTATTGAAATGCTCCAGCGCACGGTTGCTAAGTACCCGAAGCGCCGTTTTATGGCTGAAAAGCGCGCTGATTCACTTGGAGAGCAAGCATGCCAATCCGAAAGTGATACAGACTGGACTTTCGTTACTTACGAAGCCATCGACAAGCAAACCGACGCATTGGCTCAATGGTTTCTGGATAATACCCAGCCTCAAGCCAATGTGATGATCTTGTCGCACAACACACTAGAGCATGCAGCGGTAAACCTTGCAGGTATGAAAGCACGCTGCCCCATAGCGCCCATCTCGCCTAATTACTCACTGCTGTCGAAAGACTTCAATAAGCTGAAAGCGATTTTTGCCAAGCTTGAGCCCCAGGTGATTTTTGTGCAAAACATTAGCCATTACGCCAGGGCGCTAAAAGCATTGTCGTTGGAACATTGTGTGGTGTTGTACGCTGAAGGTGAAGTGCCAGAAGGGATCTATGCGGTATCGTTTGCCGATGCGGCCAACACCGCTGTGACTTCTCAGGTAGCAGACGCCATTCAGGCAATTCAGGGCGACGATATTGCGAAAATTCTGTTTACCTCGGGTTCAACCGGCGAACCCAAAGGCGTAGTGAATACTCACACAAATTTGTGCTCTACACAGGCATCACTGCTTACCGTAATAGACGTTGATGAGGAAAATAACCCGCCAATATTGCTCGACTGGATGCCCTGGCACCACACGTACGGTGGGAATCAGAATGTACACCGGGTAATCAAAAGCGGTGGTACGCTGTATATCGACGATGGTAAACCGCTTCCGGGTATGTTTGAGAAAACCCTTAACAACATTAAAACCGTACCGCTGAATTGTTATACCACCGTACCGGCTGTGTATGCCTTGTTGGTAGATGCCATGGAGCGCGACGACGCGCTACGCGAGGCTTTTTTCCGCCATATGGACTGGTGTAGCTATGGGGGCTCGGATATGCCCCAGGAAACCTTTGATCATTTCCAGCAACTGGCGATACGGGAAACCGGGAAGCGCATTAGTATGATCACCGCACTGGGCGCAACTGAGAGTGCCGCGGTAACTACAATTGTGCACTGGCCAACCACCAAAATGGGCAGCATTGGTTTGCCAATCCCCGGCACACAGTTGAAGTTAGTGCCCAAAGACGACAAATACGAACTGTGCGTAAAAGGACCGCAAATTACGCCCGGGTATTATCAGGCCGAAGCCCTCAATAAACAGGTGTTCGACAGCGAAGGTTTCTTTCATACCGGGGATGCTGTGCGCTGGCTGGACCCGGAACAGCCGGAAAAAGGGTTGCAGTTTGCCGGCAGGGTAAGCGAAGACTTCAAACTGCTTAACGGCACCTGGGTACATACCAGTATGCTGCGAATCGATTTACAAAGTGTATTAGCACCCCTGGTGTTTGATGTGGTGATCACCGGTCAGGACAAACCCTATCTGGGGCTGTTGATTTGGCTAAACGAAGACGTCGTAAAACGGGTCTTCGGCATGCCGGACGCCACAGCTGAAGAACTGGCTGCGCACCCTCGCGTGATCGCTCGAATTCGCCAGTCGCTTTACGAACACAACGTACAACACAGTGGCGCGTCAACACGCATTGAGCGCGCCCGTATACTGACCACGCCGCCCAGCATGGATACCGGCGAGATGTCAGATAAACGTTCTATTAATCAACGAAAAGTACAGGTATTGCGCGCCAACGACGTTGCGGCTTTGTATGCAGACGAACCAGATGATAGCGTATTGTCTGATCTGCGCAGCCCGCAATCGCAGTCCGCCGTTTCACCTGTCGTGAATTAAGCCAATCAGGAATCACAATGCAAGCGAAGACTACTGAATTTTACATTAACGGGGAATGGATAAAGCCCAGCACCTCGCATACGCGCAAGCTGATTAACCCTGCCACAGAAGCCGTTAGCGGCGAAGTGGCAATGGGGGAAAGTGCCGATGTTGATGCTGCCATTGCAGCAGCAAAAGCCGCATTTCCGTCCTGGTCGGTTAGCCCGGTTGAAGACCGCATTGCGCTGTTGGAACGCATTATTGGCTGCTATAAAAAACGCTACGCCGATATTGTTCAGGCGATTACGCTGGAAATGGGGGCGCCTGTGTCGTTGAGCCAAAGTGCTCAGGCGGCGATGGGCATCGGGCATTTCTCTGCCACGCTGGAAATACTGAAGTCCTTTGAATTTAGCCATCAGCAGGGCACAACTGAAATCCGTAAAGAGCCCATTGGTGTGGTGGGTTTAATTACCCCCTGGAACTGGCCAATGAATCAGGTGGTGTGCAAGGTCGCACCGGCATTGGCTGCGGGGTGTACCATTGTGCTCAAACCCAGTCAGGATGCCAGCCTGAGTGCGGCTATTCTGGCTGAGGTACTGCACGAGGCGGGTGTGCCCGCGGGTGTATTTAACCTGGTGCAAGGCTCAGGCTCCAAAATTGGTGACTACATGAGTCGCCACCCCGATATCGACATGATTTCTTTTACCGGCTCTACTCAGGCTGGCGCAGAAGTGAGTAAAGCGGCCGCTGATACTGTGAAGCGCGTTGCGCTAGAGCTCGGCGGTAAGTCGGCCAATATCATTTTAGACGACGCCGACATGACCAAAGCGGTGACCAATGGCATTAAAGCGGTGTTCGCTAATTCCGGGCAAACCTGTACGGCCCCTACGCGTATGCTGGTACCCAATAGCAAAATGGCCGAAGTTGTTGCCATTGCTAAGGCCGTGGGCGAAGCGTCGCAACATGCAGTAGGCGACCCGACTAACGATAAAACCGGGATTGGACCAGTGGCACATCAACGTCAGTTTGAAAAGATTCAGGCCATGATTGCCCAAGGCATCGAAGAAGGCGCAACCTTGTTATGCGGTGGCACTGGCAAACCGGAAGGTCTGACCAAGGGCTTCTACGTAAAGCCGACGATATTCACCGATGTAACCAACGACATGACCATTGCCAGAGAAGAAATCTTTGGCCCGGTACTGGTGATCATTGGTTACCGGGATGATTCTGACGCGGTAGCCATAGCCAACGACAGCCCTTATGGCCTGAGCGGTTATGTGTCGGGTGCCGATACAGACAGAGTACGTCGTGTCGCCAGTCAGATGCGTACCGGTATGGTGCATTTGAACGGCGCCCAGCCCGATTTACACGCGCCCTTTGGCGGCTACAAACAGTCGGGTAATGGCCGGGAGTGGGGCGAGCATGGCTTGCAGGACTTCCTGGAGATTAAATCGGTTCTGGGCTGGTACAAGTCATGACAGGCGGCGCTGCAGTAAAGCTGCCGGACATGGCCTATGAGCTAATGGAAACCGGCTACCATGCGATGCTGAATTATCAGCATCGCGATTGGGGCAGAGGGTTTTCTACCGTTATCCTGCAAATTGAGCCCAAGCATCTGAACTTAGCGGGCGTGTTACATGGGGGCGTGCTGTCGGGCTTACTCGATATTGTGTGCGCGCAGTCCGGGATTTACTTTCCAGACGAGCAGGTGATTCGCCGCTCGGTAACCTTGTCGCTCACCACAACCTTTACTGGCCAATGCAGCGAAGGGCTGATCACTGCTTGTGGTAAAGTCAGAGCACAGGGCCGGCGCATTTACAGCGCGTCAGGTGAAGTGAAAGATGCACAAGGTAACTTGTTGGCTTTTGGCGAAGGCACGTTCCGTTACCGCAGTCAGGACCCGATACCGGCAAATAAGTAACCGAGTTATAGGTTGTAAAGTAATAAGAAAAACAAAAGCCGGGGGATGTAACAACATCCCCCGGCTTTTTTGTGCTTTGTGAATGATCGATGTAGCTAAGTCAGGCTCGGTAACCACAGTGCCAACGACGGAAAGAGCAGAGTGAGGATTAACACAATGATCAGCGCTGCAATAGGCATAAGCGCGCCTTTCATTACCGTGCTAAGCGGCATATTACCAATGTGCGATACCACATACAGTACGCCCCCCATGGGCGGTGTAATGAGCGCCAGGTTCACGTTAATCAGCAGCATTACCGCAATCCAGATGTTGTCCCAGCCCATGTGCGCAATGACCGGCACCAGCAACGGAATAACCAAGTACATCAACGCCAGTACTTCCAGAAACATACCCAGCACAAACAACACCAGGTTAATAATAATCAGCAGCGCCATGGGCGAGATGTCCATGCTGATAATTGCACTTAACACTTCTTGCGGCATGCGCCCGAAGATCACGCTGTGGCCCAGAATTGCCCCGCCAATAATGATCATGGTGACCATGGCTGAGGTGACCGCAGCGGCCATGAGCTGTTCCCACAAGGATTTAAGAGAAAGGGTGCGATACACCACAAAGCCAATCACCATGCAGTACACCACGGCAACGGCTGCCGCTTCGGATGCGGTGAAAATACCCAGATAAATGCCGCCCAGAATAATTACTGGGGCCATGATCCCCCAGAACGCTTCTTTTACGGCGTGGCGTTTCTTTTGTGACGGCTTCTGAGCCGGCGAAGCGTGTTCAGCATGACCGGTGAAGACCATAAACAGCGAATACAACAAAATCAGCAGCAAGCCGGGGATTACACCTGCCATGAACAGTTTGCTGATCGATTCGTCGGTAAGGTAACCGTACACGATCATCACAATACTGGGAGGGATCATGCTGCCCAGTGTGCCGCCCGCCGTGATCGCAGCGGCAATTTTGGACTCTCCGTAACCGGCTTTGCGCAGTTCCGGAATAGCAATTAAACCCATGGTCGACGATGACACAAAACTCGATCCTGTCATAGCAGAGAACACGCCGCTGCTACCAATGGTGGCGACACCCAAGCCACCGCGTAGCCGCCACAAAAACACCTCGGCAGCACTGAACAAACGCTTGCCCATACCGGTGGCGGAAATAAGCTGTGCAGCCAGAATAAATAGCGGGATCGCGACCAGAATGTCAGAGTCGATAGCCGAGTAAGCTTTATCTACCGCAATGTCGGTGGCGGTGTTCGGGCCCACGTAAGCGCTCAATAATAGAATAGCTAAAAAGCCCAGCCCGAATGCAACGGGTAAGCCGCTGAGTAGCACCAGCATAAATACCACAATACCCAGTAAAATCATTAACGTATCCATTATTTAGTGACTCCCCTGGGCAATGTTGTCTATGGTGTGACTTAAAAACTGCAAGCTCAGCAATACGCCGCTAATGGGCACCAGACTGGCTGGCAGCCATAACGGTGTTTGCATTAAGCCGGTACTGGTGTCGCCCAGCGCGTACATGGCCATAGCCATGTCAGTGCCTTTCACCACAAACATCAGTGAATAACACAAACCTACCGCATTGGTGGTAATGGTGAGTCGGCGGCGCTTGGCCGGCGACAACTTATCGACAAAAAAGGTAATAGCGAAGTGACTGTTCATTTGAAGTGCATACGCTGCGGCCAAAAAGCCAACGGCCATCATTAAGTAAACCGAGAACTCCTGAATCCAACTGCTGGACACACCGGTGGTGTAGCGCACCACAACCTCATAACTCACCACCAGGGCAAGTACTAACAAACAGAGCGCGGCCAGCCACGCGCCGGCTTTGCACAGGGCATCAATGGTGTATTGAAATGAATAACGATGAAGCTGCATGAGTTACTCCTGAGACGTAGCCGGTTGGGGCAAGTTTAGTTCGAGCAGGCGCTGGGCCTGAGGGCCATTCCGCTGCGCCCACTCCTGCCATACCTGTTGGCTGGCTTGTTGTATTAGTGAGCGTGTGCCTGTGGGCAGGGCCGAAACCTTGCCGCCGTTCTCGCTGATCACCTGCTTAAAATGTGCTTCCATGGCTGCAGATGCGCCAAGGGAATAAGCTTTTTGCTTCTCGCCTTCTTCCAGCATGATCTGTTGGATGTCTTCAGGCAGTGAGTTCCATACGTCCAGATTTACCGTCATCAGCACAGTAGGAAAGCTCATGTCGGTAACGGTAACAAATGGCGCGACTTCGTGATTGCGCTGAAAATACCCGGTAACAATGGCGTTCAGCATGGCATCGGCCACACCGCGTTTCAGTGCCATGTATTGTTCACTTTGGGGAATTGAAGTGTCGGGCGCGGCCTCCAGTTTGTGAAGTAAGTCTGTCACCATAGGGCTGGTGGCCAGCACGCGCAGGTTCTTAATGTCGGCAATGCCATCGATACTGCCCTGGGCGCTGAATACCTGCACACCGCCACTAAACGCCGGATAGACAAGCTGCAGGTTTTTCTCCTGCATGGCTTGCTGAATAATTGCCAACGACTCACCGGCATAGGCATTGGAAGCTTGTTCCATGGTGTCGTAGGCAAATGGCAGATACACGCCTTGCAACAACGGCACGGTCGCCATCAACCGAGGCTGCAATATGACGCCCATATCAATGAGCCCACGCGCTACCGCACGGTGCATATCTTTAGGGCCATACAGCTGCCCTCCCGGATATTCAATGATTTGGATGCGACCTGCGGCCCGCTCGTTCACTGCTTCAATCCACGCATTGCGCGACTGAGACAGGTAATGTTTAGGCGGTCCCCAGGACGCTAGACGCAACACGCGTGGCGACTCGGCCTGGGCAAATGTAGGGATAAGCAATAAGCTTATACAGAGTCCAATAACACAGTGAGTAAATCTTTTCATTTCGACACTAAGTTTCGCATTGTGAAATTAATGTTTCATGTTATTCTTTTGTTGTAGCAAAAGTCAACGAAAAGTAACAAGTGATTTACAATGGTTTGAGGAGTTGGTGAGTGAATATGGATTCTGTCAGACAGCGTGATTAGCGGAATTAGTTACAATTATTACCATATCTGCGCTAACGTTTGTGTATCCGCATTTACGGAGGTGAATATGGACAACCGCACACAACTCAGCGTTGATGAAGAAACGAAGCGCTTGACGCAACAAATGGCTGAACGTCAAAATGTCGCGTTAAGTGATAGTTGCAGACAGCTTGCTGAACAGGTTAAAGAGGCGTTTAACAAACTAGAAAATGGAAAGAGTGAGTTTGTTTCTCATGACGACGCTCGCCTGGACATGGAAGCGAGAAAGACGAAAGTTAGGAATAGAACCACAAATGGTCGCTAGGGAAAGCCTATCTGGCCGTTTAGTTAGTGTTTCTTGAATTATTTTACGAAACTAAGACCTACAGAGCTAACGATCAGCTTATTGTTTATTAGCTACAGTTTCACTTTTAAGCCATATGTTAAGTGAACTGTGTGATAAACACTCAGTTATGCCGCATTGTCACTTTCAACTTCCCAGCCCGGGAAAACCAATACCGCTGGGTGGCATTTTAAAGCCCGAGCGAGTGATTTTGCACGCTCTACACCTAGATTTACGCGGTCATTTTCTATTGCCGATATAGTTGATTGGGGAATACCGGCTAACTTTGCTAATTCGTTTTGACTGAGTTCCTGCAGCTCGCGCATTATGCGCACTGACTCCCCAGTCGATATTGACACTCGTTTTTTAGCTTTCTGAAAATCTGCCATTACGATCTCCTGTGATAATCATGAGGGGTAACCTCTACCACGTGGACATACAGTTCTCCGTTTTCAACGGAGTAAATAACTCGATACTGTTGGTTTAGACGAGAAGAGCGAGAGCCTTTCCAATTTCCAGACAGCGCCTCATCTTTGAAACCTTTGATTAAACACAAACCAGCAGGACCAGAAATCGCTACGATATCCTTCCATTTTTCGTAACGCTTTTGTATTTCCAACGGCGCTTTCGAAAGCTGTTTGTCTAACCGTTTATGTTCGAATATCTCCCACATAACTAAAAGTATATATACCTAAAATGGTATGTCAATTTGACGGGCAGAATACAAGCTGTCCCGGTGCATTCAGAGTCATATTTATTTCCCAAGAGAAACCAGGTTCAGTGCATCAATGCCAAGCTGCATCTGTCTGTACTACGCACAAATTGATAGCTTGCCTTAAAACAGTCCGCAATAAAGCTGTACTAAGTGAGTGAATTCCACTTGATACGAAGTTGTTCTCCCTAAACCGCACTAGCCCACACCGTTCTGTGGTATGGGCTAGTGATTAGTGTCAGGACGCGCGGCAGAATTTTCCAGTCAGTCAATCAGGAACGTAAATCTTGCCTGACAGCGCCTTGTGCTGAAGTACTTCTTGGCTGAATTGCTTCATTTGAGCATGACTTACACCAGGCCGAAACATGGGGAAATAGGCATAAAGCAGCCTGTCATCTGCATCAAAATACAGGGTGTAAATAAGCCGTCCCTTTTGGTTGGTAACGTCTTGGTGTCTTGCTACTGTATAAATCTGATTCAGTACCTGAAGCCAGCCACTACGCTCTGCCAGGATGACGATAAGTGTCTTATCCAGCAATACATCTTTGTATTGCTCTGTAAACATCGCTGGTCGATTAGACAAGCACCACCCAAGATACTGGTTTGCATCCAGCCCGGTATATTCGGTCAGTTCTTGCGGCCACTCATCACTTTGTTTTTTCCTGGCGATTGGATAAAACTTCAGGTTAATTTCATTATTCAGGTACAGCGCGTTATCGCGATAATGCCGCCAGTTAGACAGGTTTTCGCCTTCACTGGCAAATAAAGTCATGAGTTTGGGAATAATAACTCCCGGCCTTCCCAGTGAATAAGGCAGGCGCGTTCGTGTTTCCGGCTCCCAGGCTCCATCACGGTCCAATGTTTCGTTTAGGTGAGGGACAGACTGCATAGGCCCACCATCCTCAATGGTTAGAAATACGAACGGTGCATCACGCCGTCCATCTCGACGCACGAATTGCAATAATCTTTCCTGAACACTCTTCATAATTCACATTCCTTTTGTGATTCGTTTGCTGGCAACGGGCAGACGTCTATTCTGCCTATTCCATCATGATACAAAGCCACTCTTAAATGGCCTAAACCGGTTCGGCTGTCATAACGCAAGTCGATTACTGGTTGGCAAGCAACTTGACGGGCAGAGGAAACACTGTGTTCGCATAGCAATATTCCATCAACAAATGCGGGTAAGGCCCATGACTCAGGCAGGCAATTGCGCACTGCCAGTTCTGACGTGCCGATTGAGATCCCAACCGACACAATTAAGCTGACCTTGTGACGCAGCGCGAGTTCCTTGAGTCTCTGCGCAATCGACTTTGTATTGGTCTCACTAAGCCAGCTTTTATCAGTGACACCTTCTATTATCACTACTTGTATTTCCGGGTTATAGGAGAGTGTTTCTTCGAGCGTTTTTATGTAATATTCAAACGCGCTTTCGGCTGCTACTGCAGTATAGAGCGCATTGAGTTTTCGTATTTTTTCTAAGCATTCATTAACGGCCCACCATTGGGCGTCAGTGAACCTGGCTTTGAGCACCTTTGATACCGGTAGCTCTAATTCTCGCCCGACGACCTCACACATAAAATGTCTCACCCTCGTCCTATCACCCATGAACAACGTTTGCTTATTTTCGTTGTGAGACTGGATAGCCAGCGCTCTGGCAACGGCATCAAAATGCGAGGACACTTGTCCGGCTACAATAAACACGTCGCCAGGTTGTAGTTCACCGATGGCGGCTTCAATAGTAAAGCAGCCTGCCCCGGCTGATTTGTTTCTTAGGTTCACCATGCATTCCCAGTAATCCAATAGTGATAGTAAGCTGGTAGCGGTGTCTTGAACGCCGTTTGATGTTGCGAGTTGTATTGTCATTCGATTTTCCTATAGGTAGAGCTAGACCCAGACAGATTCAACATCGCGGTTTTAGAAGTTCGCTTAATACAAAGTGATTTATAAAATACTGATTTTAAAGTTTATATTTTAGTTCTGATTAACAAAGTGAGTGTCGTTAGAAACTGCTTTATTGTTCCTTTTTCTGGTTATCCCGATTTACGTTAGGCTCACCGATTGAACAAATCAGTGTTTTCTTTTGGCAGCAGAACATGGCTCAGAACTCGGGCAAGAACAATCAATACTGTTAGATACATAAAAGCATCAGCCAGCCCTAACGTGCGACTGATGCTTGTTTACAGAAAGGAAGCCGGTAGCGTCTACCGGCCTTTAAACTTGCGTGACTCCCTTTGTGAATAGTTCACAAAGCGGGAGAAGGCTTTATCTTTAGCGCGCTTTTCTGCCAGCGTGGCTGAATTCAGATCATCTTCCTTCAGCAGCTTCTGGTAGTTAGCCAGTCGCCGAGGATCAAGCTCGCCTTGTGCCAACGCAGCCTGCACTGCACAACCCGGTTCGCTGTGATGCTGACAGTCGGTAAACCGACACCCTTCGGCCAGTTGCTGAATATCGGCAAAGGCCGACACTATGCCATCATGGCAATCGGCTAACTGCAGTTCCCGCATGCCAGGCGTATCCAGTATCAGCCCGCCATTGGGCAACGGAAAAAGCGAACGACCCGTGGTGGTGTGACGCCCTTTAGCATCGTCTTCCCGAATACCCTGAGTAAGCTGACGCGCCTCTCCCAGTAACGAGTTGGCGAGGGTGGATTTACCCACACCCGACGAGCCCAGCATCACCACCGTGCTGCCGGGTTTCAGCCAGTCACTTAATGCATTGGCACAAGATGAATCCAGCGCATTAAGGGCAACTACCTGTAGTTGCTTGTTGATGCTGCGCACGTTATCAATCCATTGCTCAGGCTGTTCGGTTAAATCGGCTTTGGTTAACACCACCACAGGTTCAACTTCAGCAGCCTCGGCCAGCGCCAGGTAGCGCTCGATACGGCTGGGATTAAAGTCTTCGTTCATTGAACACACAATAAACGCGGTATCGACATTGGCTGCGATTAGCTGCCAGTCGTGACCGGTACCGGCAGACTTGCGTTTAAAGCAGCTATAGCGCTCCAGCAAACGCAGGAACTGATGCTGCTCGTTAAGCAACAACCAGTCGCCCACCACCAGTGCAGGCATGCTGGGCACAACCGGCAAACTAAAGGTGTGTGAATCGGACACCACAGTAAGCTGAGATTTGTGTTGTTCGGTAACTCTTACAGGAATAACGCAATCCCACTCTTCAAGAGTGAGTTGTTGCTGAAAAAAAGGACGCCAGCCCATAGCGGCGAGAATGTGAAAATTAGTCATAACTAACCCTTAACTAACGTTAATGTTTTCATTAAGGGGGCAAAAGGCCCCGGCATTAGCACCGGGCGAAACAGGGTGGTTTTAGTTAACCCATAGCCCGGTCAGGGTGACGACAATCATCAATACTCTCCTAACCGTTGTTGACAGGGGGAGTATAGCTTGAGATTTGGAAGAGGTGTAGTGGTTTGGTTTTTCTATAAGTGATTCACAATTACACTGATGGCTTCAATTCACCAAATACCATCTTTAGTACTACCAACTATGAATGTTGTCGGAGAACAGTAGAAACAAATAATCAGGTTGAATTCGTCCGTTAAAGACAAACAGCAGACGTTCAGGGCTCTCTGCTCTTGATTCCGATATTTACCATAAGCGGAAGTTAATATGCTTTATTCTGACTGACTCTTCAGTGGCATAAAGCAGTTATTCAGACCACAATAGTCCACAGGATGCGCCTCCAAAAGCCGAATGTTGAATATTACAATTGATAACCAACCCTACAACTCCAAATTTTTATTACAAAGCGATTTACGAGCCACCTCCCCATTTTGTCAAAAGAAGTCGAATGATCGTCATGGGGGTAAGTAAATCCGGGGCATTGATTTATAAACCCAAATGCCCCAGTGCTGCTAATTCACCTTATAGTGAACGAGTCTATAGAGTACAGGTAGTACAACCAGAGTTAACAAGGTAGAGGATATGATCCCACCAATGACCACCGTTGCCAGAGGTCGCTGCACCTCTGCGCCAGTACCTACGTTAAGCGCCATGGGCACGAAACCAAGACTCGCCACTAACGCTGTCATCAGCACTGGCCGCAAGCGAGTCATTGCACCATCAATAATCGAGTTTACCAACTCGCCAGTTTCTTCCATCCTCTGCCTGATAAAAGACAGCATTACCAGACCATTCAATACAGCAATACCAGAGAGCGCGATAAAACCAATCCCTGCCGATATTGAAAGAGGCATATCTCTGATCCAAAGAGCAAAGATGCCGCCAGTTAATGCCAAAGGGACGCCTGTGAAAATTATCAAGGCGTCTTTGACTGAGCCAAATGCAATCACAAGTAATGCAAGGATCAGGAAAAGCGTTGCGGGCACAACCAAGCTCAGTCGTTGACTTGCACTTTCCAATTGCTCAAACGTTCCACCATAACTTATCCAATAACCACTCGGCAGTGCCACATTGGCTGCGATTTGCTCTTTAGCATCATTGACAAAAGAGCCTAAATCACGATCTCTCACATTTGCTGTGACGACGATACGGCGTTTTGCGTTTTCTCGACTTATTTGACTGGGTATATTGGTATATTCAAGCTCAGCCACCTCGGCGATTGGCACATACTCACCATCATTGGTCATGATGGGTATATTTCCCAGCGCTTCTAAATCATTGCGAATCTCTTCAGGATAACGAACAACAATCTCAAAGCGTCTGTCGCCTTCAAATACCAAACCAGCTTCTTTGCCGCCAACTGATGCACTTAACCACGTTTGCAAGTCAGTTACGTCTAAGTTGTAACGCGCCAGCGCATAAGGCTTCGGGTTCACCGTGAAGATGGGGATCTCATCTACTTGTTCTACTCGTGCATCAGCAGCGCCCGGAATATCTTGTAATACGGATAAAACATCACCAGCTGAATCCCGCAGCTTATCCAGATCATCACCATATATCTTGATCCCTAAATCTGCCCTAACGCCACTAATTAATTCGTTAAAGCGCATCTGTATAGGTTGCGTAAACTCATAGTTATTGCCGGGTACATTTTGAAGATCCCTCTCCAATTGCTCGACAAATTCCGTTTTCGATAATGCAGGGTTTGGCCATTCATCAATTGGTTTTAGCATTACAAAAGTGTCAGTGACGTTGGGTGGCATAGCATCAGTAGCCACCTCAGCAGTACCCGTTTTAGCAAATACGGTGTTTACCTGTGGGTATTGCATAATGACCTGTTCAAGCCGTTTTTGCATATCGACAGCTTGTTCAATTCCTGTGCCGGGCACTCTCATTGCATGAAGGGCTATGTCACCCTCATCTAGTTGCGGCACAAATTCAGAACCTAGGCGCATCCCAAACCAAACACTGATAACTACGAGTAATGTTGCTGCACCTACTACCAACCATCGTAATTTTAATGCCCACTCCAGTACAGGGCGGTAAACTGATTTAGCCCCAGTGATTATTGGACTCGCTTTTTCACTGACTTTGCCTGACATAAACATAGCAACAGCTGCGGGCACAATGGTGATTGAAAATACCATTGCCGCTAGCAATGCCAATATTACGGTAGCCGCCATTGGGTGAAACATCTTCCCTTCGACACCTGTTAAGCTAAAGATAGGAATGTACACAATCGTGATTATCATCACGCCAAATAGACTTGGGCGTATCACCTCATTCGTTGCCTCAAATACGACTTCCAGCCGTTCTTTAAGAGGCAGTATTGCACCCGTTCGCCGCTGCGATTCACTTAATCGCCTAATACAGTTCTCGACGATAATAACCGCTCCGTCAACAATCAGTCCAAAGTCTAACGCACCTAAGCTCATTAGGTTCGCGCTAACGCCCGTTTGTACCATGCCTATTATTGTGGCAAGCATGGCAAGTGGGATGACAGCGGCGGTGATAATTGCTGCC
>MDTG01096625.1_pt1 | contig 117191 bp, 106 predicted proteins | sample 811421 | NCBI WGS metagenome assembly MDTG01 (sample SAMN05326645, study PRJNA326480) | marine metagenome | isolation source: seawater | place: Pacific Ocean: South East | collected 2011
ATGTCTTAAGCGCAGCATCCATGGCATTCTTGGGCTGTTGTCACCAAAACATCCACAGAGTTGTCCACAGATTTTGTGGATAGTTTTTAATGCTATTAAATGAATGTTTCGAAAATCGAATTCTGTGTTGGCAAAAGCGGATAATGGGAGTAGCCTATGCGCCCATTGTTAATCCGGGCTTGGGGCTCGACTCTCATAGTTACTGTTGGTTTCTGTGTTTGAATTGATCAGTGGTTGGGGAAATGATTGCAGATAGTATTAACAATGAATGTGGCGTCATGGCCCGTTTTTCTTTTCGTGCAGCGAATCGAATTATCGACATACAGTGCCAGCGGGGGCGCGCCTACCCATCCCGGTTTTCTCTGAAAATGTTGCAGTATTCTGCTGACCACGGGCATCGTTCCGCCATGTCTCAGCTTGGCAGCCTGCTGTATAACTGCGGCGTGGGGCGAGCGGTAAAGCGCAGCGGTTTGGAATACATCCGCATGGCGGCAAAAGCCGGGGACGCGGAAGCCCAATATCAATTGGGCAAAGCCTACTACGATGGTGGTTTGACCCATCAGGATAACAAGGCCGCCACTCATTGGTTGGCTTTGGCGGTTGACCGGGGCCATGAGCAGGCAGCAGAAGTTCTGCAACAGTGCCAGACTGCATTGAACGATGAAACCGAAGAACATCCCACCCTGGCCTAGTAACCGGTAGCCCATAGATTCTTTGACTCTCATAAGTTGTGCGGTTACTCTCCTATCCCAATAGAACATCAGCATTATGTGAATTGGGATTAGCATGTCTGAAGCAAATTATATCGTCGACGTAAATCCACAGAACATTAACGATGTTGTGCAGATGTCTGCACGTATTCCGGTGCTTCTGGACTTCTGGGCAGAATGGTGTGAGCCCTGTAAGACCCTGGCCCCGCTGCTTGAGAAGATTGCCGATGAATACGCCGGTCAATTCATACTGGCCAGGGTGGATACTGAGAGTAATCAGATGCTGGCCCAGCAACTCGGCGTGCGCAGTATTCCTGCCCTCAAGTTGATTGTTCAGGGCCAATTGGCGGGTGAGCTGAATGGTGCCCAGCCGGAATCGGAAATTCGAAAGCTGCTGGAACCGTTTCTGGGTGAACCGCAGGATGTAGACGAGACCCCAGCGGACGAGGCAACCGATCTGTTTGCACAGATTCAGCGGGCTCGCGCCATGGGCGCCCATGACCAGGCCATTGACGCACTGCAGGCTGCCATGCAGGAGCAACCTCAGGAGATTAAATACCAGACGTTGATGGCGGAAGTGCTGATGGATGTGGATCGTTTGGATGATGCCCAGGCCGTACTGGACAACATCAGCGATGAAACACTCAAGGGGCCGGCATTGGCGAGGTTGTTCTTTCTGCAGGAGCTGGCCGGTTTCGAGAGCGCAGAATCCCTGCAGTACCGGGTGGCTCAGGACAGCAATGATTTGGAGGCCCGCTACTATATGGCGGCAACCTGTGTGCTGGCCGGGGAAACGGACGCTGCCATGGAGCTACTGCTGGAGATTGTACAGAAAGATCGATCCTTCAAAGAGGACGGTGCCCGCCTGGCAATCCTGAAACTGATTGAGCTGATGGCAGGGGACCCTGCCGTGGCGCGCTATCGTCGCCGCCTTTTTGCCTGCTTGCATTAGGTCAGTAGCCTGCTTTCCCGTTCTGAATTACCGGTGCCCTCCTGCGTGAGGGCACTTTTGTTTTTGCATTTACCTCAACCCTTTTGCATTGCTGTTAGAATGTAGGGATGAAGCTCGCAAAGTGCAGGTTAGTTTGTGAATAAAGCACCACCGCAGTTGCCCAATCGTTCGGCCGGGGAAACTCAAGACTCGAAGGTTGCATTGATTCGTTCTGAGCTGGATGGGCATTTCTATCTTAATCGTATGCGTCTGCGATTTGCCGGTGCATTGGAAGGCCGCTATCGCCGTTACTGCGGCTTACGTGATCGCCGCTATATTCGCCAACTGGTTAATATACTGATCGCGCTGTACTGCCTGTACGGTATTTTCGACTGGGTGATGCTGGGTGTTCTGGTGGAGCCCGTCTATAAGATCCGCTATGCCATGGGCATGCCCGGCCTGATCGCCATCTGGATTCTGGTGCACTCCCGTAAGCTGGATGCCCATCTGGATAAGCTGGTTGTGTTGGGGTTGTTTTGGCTGTCGGTCACCACCCTGACCATGGCCCGGGTGGTTCCTGATGAACATAAGGGACTGTACCTGATCAGCGAGTTGGCCATCATTATGGCAGGGATCACCATTGGTAAAATGCGTTTCTGGCCGGCCCTGGGCAGTGCGCTGCTGTTTGTGATCAGCTATGTGCTCATCCTGATGCCGTTCGGCCGCAGCAACTCATTCCTGCTTTATTATCTGTTTCTCAGTTGCGGAGCCCTGGGTTTGTGTCTGTTGGCGCAGTATTCAACTGACCGTTCCAGTCGGCGGGAGTTTCTACAAAAGCTGCTCATCCATCGTAAGAACCAACAATTGAAAAAACTCAACTCCAGGCTCAGGGATCTGGCGGAAGTGGATGCGCTGACCAGCATTTCCAATCGTCGCTCGTTCGACCAGGTGCTGGATGAAGAGTGGCGTCGAGCCCGTCGGCGTGGTTACAACCTGGCGATGCTAATGTGCGACATTGATTTCTTCAAATCCTACAACGACAGCTTTGGCCATCAGCAAGGTGATTTATGCATCAAGCAGGTGGCGCAATGCATGCAGCAGGTGGTGCGGCGCCCCGGGGATCTGGTGGCTCGTTATGGTGGTGAGGAGTTTGCGGTGGTGTTACCGGCACTTGATGTGGAGGAGGCGGCCAATATCGCACGGGTGGTGTGCCAGAGTGTCCGGGATTTGCGTTTACCGCACCCCATGTCGCCCGCCAATGAATACGTTACCATCAGTGTGGGCGTGGCCGCCATGGTGCCCACTGGGGGGCACGTTGCCGGTGATTTGGTGGGGCGTGCCGACGAAGCCCTGTATCTGGCGAAGAAAGCCGGCCGAAACCGCATCCAGGTGTATCGCCCTGAGCTTTCCGATGGCAGTGCCAGTGACCGAATAGGGGCCTAATCAAACTCATTTTGTGCACTTTGTGGCCGGGTTGGAACTTTTCTGGCATGCCTATGATCGACGCGGTAGACTCCAATTTTATGGATTTATTATTGCGCGGTCAGGGACGTGGATAACAATAAACGATACACAGATGCAACTGAACAACTGACGAGTTTAAAATCCGGCTCGTTTCTGGAAATGGGATTTCCCCGAGAGCTTGAGCAGCGCTATCAGGAAGTGCAGAAGGACTGGTACTGCGACGCCATTCGGATTTCGTCGTTGCTGGCAGTGTTGCTGCTGGCAACCAGCTATGTTGTGGAGTGGAGTACCGGGATTCATCTCGGGGTGGGCACTCTGATCGTACGTGGCCTTGCCATTGCCCTGCTGCTTGGTACTTATCTTTATGCCCGCAAGTCGCGACGCTTAACCTGGAAGTACTGGGTGGTAGCGGTGAACACCGTGATGGTGTCGGGGACGTTGCTGTTGATTGCCCAGGAAATCAGCCAACCGATCAAGATGATGTATTACTGCAATGTTTTCTTTGTTGAAGTGGTGGTTTTCACCTTCGTCCGCTTGCCCCTGAATTTCACCAATACATTGGGGTTGCTGTTACTGCTGATGGTGGGGGGGGCAGTCTACCTGGACACCATGAGTCTGGAAGAATCGGCCCACATACTGTTTTTCATGCTTAGCGGAACCCTAATCTCGGTGCTGGTATCCATCAAAACCGAAAAGCTGTCCCGGGAAAGCTTTTTGAAGTCAGAATTGATCGAATATGAGAAGTCACAACTACGGGCTCTGAACGACCGCATTAATGTGGAGGCCAGTCTGGATCGCGTCACCCGGTTGTGCAATCGCATGGCGTTTGAAGACAGGCTGTTATCCTATTGGAGCCTGTCCACGCAGAACGCCCAGTGGTTTATTTTGGTGGCCATTCACGTTGAACGTTTTGCCTATTTCAACGAGCAACGTGGTACAGAGTGCGGCGACGACCTGTTGCGGGAAGTGGCCAGAAAAATACGTGTGCTGCTGTTGGACAAGCACGATGCGGCTTGCAGAATCAGCGGTGGCCGCTTTGTCATTATGCTTACGGGTACGGAACAGATGGTCAACAAGCAGTTGGAGAGCATGCGCGAAAACCTGTCACAACTGACGGTATTGGACCGCTTCCCCACCACTCGGGAAAACGTTTATTTGTCTTGGGGCCGGGTCACGATAGAACCTGATAGTGATCGAGATCCCCGTGGCTTGTTGGATCGTATGTTCAGGCACCTGGTACCGCTGGACAATAACGCGTTGAGCTGTGAGGCACGCAATCAACAAAACCGGGCAGGTGGATTCTAGAGTGTCAGCGGCATGACCCCCCAAATCTTTTCTGAAATTGCAACCTTGATCCACGACGCAGAGCGCATCCTGTTTATCACCGGAGCGGGTATCTCTGCGGACTCCGGCTTGCCGACCTATCGTGGAATCGGCGGATTGTATGACGACGTCCACACTGAAGAAGGCATTCCAATTGAGGTTGCCCTGTCCGGAGACATGCTCAGGCAGCAGCCGGAGTTAACCTGGAAGTACCTGCTACAGGTGGAGCGGGCTTGCCGTGGTGCCGGTTACAATCTGGCGCACCGCCTGATTGCTCTACTGGAACAGATCAAGCCGCAGAGCTGGGTGCTGACCCAGAATATCGATGGTTTTCATCGTGCAGCCGGTAGCCGGCAGTTGATTGAAATTCATGGCAAGGTGGGTGAGCTGTTGTGTGCCAAGTGCCACTTTGAAATGGCAGTACCCGATTACCGGCATATTGAGTCGGTGCCGATTTGCCCCCGTTGTCACAACGTGATGCGACCCAACGTGGTTTTGTTTGGTGAAATGTTACCGGAACAGGCGGTGGCGGAATTGCATCGGGAAATGGTGCGTGGGTTCGATCTGGTGTTCAGTATCGGCACCAGCAGTGTGTTTCCCTACATCGCCCAGCCGGTGTTTGAAGCCAGGCAGTGGAATGCCAAGGTTGTGGAGATTAATCCGGGCTTCACTGAGGTTTCGGGTTTCGTGCATTACCAGTTGCCCATGCGGGCTTTAGACGCCATGCAGGGCATATGGCAAGCCTTGGGTTACCCATTGCCGCAGGATGATGCGAGCCGTTAGGCTTCAGGCGGCAACGATGACTTTTTTATCCGGCTGCAGGGATCGGAATCCGGCAACGAAATGCTCGGGCTTCAGATGGTCCTGGGTTCGGAAATGCTGATGCCAGCATTTTGCCAGCGCTTCGGTATTGTTTGCGTCTTCAGGGATGTCGGCATGATTAAGTGCATAAACCCCCCAGGCAATTGCGGTGGCATAGGCAAGATTAATGGCGAGTTCCATGTCAGGGTTTGCCAGAAACTCTCTTTGCGATGCAAACCCCCTGACTTTGCTTGCCAGGTCGGCGTCAAAGGCCAAGAACTCATCCCAAACCCGATGATGGAGTTCGGCGCGAATTTTATAAACCCCGACACCAATATCACATTTCAGCTCCATGCCCAGTTGAGAGGCCAGTGCTGCGGATCCTAAGAGGAGGTTTTCAAGGGAGGGAGACCATTTGCCCAGCTTTTTAAGGGTGGGCCGAACGACGTACAGACGAAAATCCTGAGGGTTAATTCCCATTCACTATACCCGGTGTTCACTCATCACTGCTTTTGGTTGGGTATCCTGCAGCAAAAAATTCATTCGCTTAACAGGTAATCCCTAAACTTCAGGTTAGTTCAATATCCTAACTATTTAACAGGAAAGCAAAAAATATTTTCGTCTAACGTTATGTGTTTTTAGCGTTTGAAGTTGTATGCCAAACTAATTACCACTCAGCAGGTAGGCTTCCGCCGCTTCGATGGCAGCCCGCTCCCCGGTTACCACCACTACGTCTTCCGCCAGCAGTTGAGTGTCATCACTGGGATTCATCACGGTGTCGTTGCCGCGGCGAATGGTGTGCAGGCTGGCACCCTTTGATTCCAGATTCAGCTCGCCCACGGTTTTATTTGCCGCATAACAGGTGGACGGAATATAAATGGGTTGCAGGTGCCCCTGATAAGAGGACATGCCATAGGCACCATGTTGACCGACGACAAATCCATGCAGCATTTTGTAACGCTCTTTACGTACGTTTTCGATGGATTGAAATACCTTGCGTCCTGACAGGCCCAGGGCCACCATAACGTGACTGACCAGCATGAGGCTGGCTTCCAGTGTTTCCGGAATGACTTCCGTTGCGCCTGCATCCTGCAATTCCACAAGGTGGGCATCGTCTCTAGTGCGCACCAGTATGGGAACTGAATCCCGTAATTGTCGGATGTCATGAATCATTTGTTTTGCTGAGCTGTGGTCGTCAAAACTGATCACCACCAGATTGGCTTTCATCAGCCCAAGGTGCTGCAATACTTTAATCTTTTTGGCACTCCCATAGTGTACGTGGTCGCCGGCGGCACGTGCACGTTGCACGCGAACCGGGTCGTCGTCCACGGCGATGTAGGGAATATTTTCCTGTTGCAGAAAGCGCGATATGGTTTGGCCCACCCGACCGTAACCACAGAGTATGACGTGGTGATTCATCTCCGGTGGCTCAGTGGGTTCCGGTTCATTTTCGCGGGCCTGGGTTTTCAGCTGTTTTCGAACCAGCAGGCGATTGGCAATTTTTTCACTGTTGGAAACCAGAAACGGGGTCGCCGCCATGCTGATCACAATAATCGATAAAAAGAATGAGGCGACATCGTGCGGAACCAGGCTGCCTTTTACCGCCAGCGCCAACAGGGCAAAACCAAATTCCCCACCCTGGCTCAGTACCAGGCCGGTGCGAATGGATACATTGCCGGAATGACCAAATACCCGGCATAGCAGGGCAATCAATCCGGTTTTGAATACGATCAGGCAAATACTGAAGAAGAGTATTCTGGGCCAGTAACTGGTGATGAGGTCCACGTCTATGATCAGTCCGATGCTGACAAAGAATATCCCCAGTAATACGTCCCGAAAGGGCCGAATCTCAGCCTCAATTTGATGTCTGAAGTGACTTTCCCCCAGCATCATACCTGCCATAAAGGCTCCCAGCGCCATGGCCAGTCCCAGGGCGTGGGCGGCCGCTGCCGCCAGCAACGCCACCACCAGTACCGTTAAGACAAAGAGTTCCTCGGAGCGAGTTTTACTGATTTCTGTAAACAGGGGGGGCAAGATCCACTTGCCGATGGCGACTACCGCAATGAAAAAGCCCACTGCTTTGGCACCGGCAAAGGCCAGTGATTGCAGCATCTCTTCACCACCGGCGTCGCCACCGACGGAGATCAACACCAGAATAATAATGGCCGCAATATCCTGAAACAGCAGGATACCGATTGCAATGTGGCCGTGGGCGGTGGCGATTTCATTGCGCATGGAAAGCTCTTTGCTGACGATGGCAGTGGAGGAAAGCGCAATAGCGGAGGCGGCAATGAGGGTGCCGGTTACGGTGATTTCATAGATTACCCGTGACAGATAGATAAGACCGCCGAACAGGGCAATGCAAATGAGCACCTGCAGCGTGCCCATGCCAAAAACCACTCTGCGCAGTGCAATCAGGTGGGGCAGCGAAAATTCCAGGCCCAGTGTAAACAGCAGGAACGCCACGCCAAATTCCGCAATGATCTGAAATTGACTGACGTCACTCACCAGCCCCAGCTCTTTGGGGCCCAGGATGACGCCCACCAGCAAATAACAAATGATGGTGGGAACCTTAAGGCGGTTAAACAGCGCAGCGGCGGCCACGGATGCGGCCAGGATAATAATCAGTTGATTGATGATGCTAGTGTGTTCCACGCGTTTTCCTCAGGCCTTCAGTCATTGGGCAGGCGGGCCAGAAACATGGCAACCCACTTCCAGAATCGTTCCCTGATTTTTTCATGCCAGCTGCGGGCTTTCCAGCGGGATAAAGCAATTTCCGTGCAGGATTCCAGATCCTTTTCCAGCAATTGGTGAATGGTTTCATTGAGGCCCGGATCCAGTGCTTCCAGATTGGCCTCCAGGTTCCAGTGTAGATTCCAGCGGTCGAAATTACAGGAGCCCACCGTGAGCCAGTCATCCACCACTGCCGCTTTCAAGTGCAGAAAGCGCGGCTGGTACTCGAATATGCGTACTCCGTATTCCAGAAGTATCCGGTACCAGGTACGCCCGGCGTAACGTACGCTGGGGTGGTCGGTGTTGTCGCCAGGTAGAATGATGCGCACGTCCACGCCCCGTTGTGCGGCCTTGCGCAGGGCTTTGACCAGTTTACGTGAGGGATAGAAATACGCGGTACACAGCCAGGCACGGCTACTGGATTTGTTCACTTCGCTGATCAGGGAGCCGATGATGGGCTTGTTACCCAGCCCCCGGCTGGCCACCACCCGGCCCTGGGGCAGCGTCCGATTCATAAGTGGTGCACTGTTGTCGCTATGAAAAGTGAGGCGCAACTTGGCGCGCAATTCTTCATCGTGGATGGAATCATAGTGTTGCCAGCTGCGTTCAAACAGCAGTTGCCAGTCATGCACCAACTGGCCCCGGATTTCCACCATGGCATCATGCCAGGCCCGGTGACCGCGATGCTCAGCGGAAAAGTCATCTGTTACACCGGCGCCCCCGGTGAAGGCCACCTGGCAATCCACCAGCACGATCTTGCGATGATCCCGGGAGAAATTGCGCAGGCGCTTACTGCGTTTGACCCGATTGAAGAAGCGCAGGTCCGCGCCCGCTGACCTTAATCTTTCCCGGTCATTGTGGCGCAGGTTATGGGAGCCTATGTGGTCCAACAGCACGCGAACATAAACGCCACGCTCTTTTGCGGCAATCAGGGCATCGATAAAACGATCCGCCATGGCCCCGGACTCAAACAGGTACATTTCGATGTCAATGGCGCTGCGGGCATTGCTCAATGCATCAATAATGCGGGGATAGAATTGATCTCCATCCACCAACAGCTGGTAATGGTTATCGGTGCGCCAGGGCAGTATGGATGTAAAGCTATCGGTAGAGGCCAGATTCATAGCCCGAAACTAGCGGTAAACGGCAGACAAATCAATGACTCATCTGGGAAACGATGGTCCAGACACCGAACCCCATTAACATCAGGGCAGCGAACATTCGAGTGCCCGCATTGCGGGCAAAATCGGTCAGTATCTGGCTGAAGGTGCCAACGCTCAGCATGGCGGGTAAGGTGCCCAGGCCAAAATAGAGCATCAACAGCGCGCCGCGCTCGGCACCACCGGAGCCCAGGGACCAGGTGAGGGCGCTATAGACCAGCCCACAGGGCAGCCAACCCCAGAGAAAGCCCAGTGCCACGGCCTTATGGGGGCGGTCCACCGGAATGAAGGTGCGGGTGATGGGGGCGATGTGCTTCCACACGCGGACGCCGATACGTTCCAGTTGATTGAGGATTTTCCACCAGCCGCTGATGTAGAGTCCCAGCAGAATCATCATGATGCCGGCGAGCATTCTCAGGTAAGAAGGGCCATGGCTGGGGATCTGGTCATAAAGCGTGGCGCCAGCCAGTCCAATGGCGGCGCCGGCGGGGGAGTACGCGCTGATTCTGCCCACGCTGAACAGCAATTGATAGCCGAACTGCTGTTTGAAGGTACGGGATTGTCCGGGGACAATCGCGGTGGTGAGCGCGCTGCTGATGCCGCCGCACATTCCGATACAGTGTAAGCTGCCCATAAACCCTACGGCGAAGGCAGCAATCAGATCATGACTGAATGCCACTTCAGTTTTGTTCTCCGTCGGAAGGTTTCTTGGTGGTTGGTATTCGGGTGTCTTCCTCGAACAGGATGCGGCTGGCTTCCCGGTCCAGATCGTCGAACTGATCGTTGCGCACGGCCCAGAAGAAGGCAAAGACTGCCACCACCAACAACACCAGTGCCAATGGGATCAACAGATAGATGATGTCCATTAATGGGGCCCTCCCTGTTGCCGTGTGTTTGAATTCAACCGCAATGCGTTGACCACTACCAGCAATGAGCTTGCGGACATGCCCAACGCGCTGGCCCAGGGCGGGATGTACCCCGCAGCTGCCAGGGGCAGGGCGGTCAGATTATACAGTATGGCCCACCCCAGGTTCTGGCGAATGATACGGTAGGTTTTGTTCACCAACTGAAGAACGTCGGTGAGTGGCCACAGGCTGTTGCCCAACAGAATACCATCTGCAGCCAGCTTGGCCAGATCTGTGGAGCCGGCCACGGCAATGGAGACATCGGCCCCGGCCAGTACCGGCGCATCGTTGAGGCCATCGCCCAGCATCAGCACACAGGCACCGGATTGCTGCAGGCGGCGGATAAAATCGAGCTTGGCCTGTGGGGCAGCATTACTCACCACCGAGCTTACCTGTAACTGGCGGGCAACCGCCTCCGCGTGGCCGCTGCTGTCACCACTCAGAATGTGGCAGCGCAAACCGTTGTTTTGCAGGCGCTGCAGCAGGCGCTCGGCATCCGGCCGCAGTTGGTCTTCAATACGAAACCAGGCCAGTGCTTCCCCATCACGGCTCAGCAGAATCCATTGCCCGGACTGGCCGGGGCAGGGCGGGGGGATTTGATCCGGTACCGCAAATTGCGGTTTACCAATGCGCATGGTGTGATTGCCCTGTTTACCCTCCAGGCCCTGGTTGGCGACGATGCGCTGATGCGCAATGCCGGCAGCGGCAGGCAGGCCATGAAAGGCCCGCGCGATGGGGTGTTCCGAGACCGATTCCAGCGCCGATGCCATGGCGCAGACCTGTTCAGCGTTCAGGTTCGCCAATGGAATGGTTTGTGCCAGCACGAACTCTCCCATGGTCAGGGTGCCGGTTTTATCGAACACCACATCGGTTACCCGGCGCATGCCTTCGATGGTGTGGGCGCGGGTGGCAAGAAAGCCCATTTGTGACAGGCGAGCGGTGGCGGCAGTGATGGCGGTGGGGGTGGCCAGTGACAATGCACAGGGGCAGGTCACCACCAATACCGAGAGCATGATCCAGAAGGCATCCTGCGGTGCGTTGAACCACCAGTAGGTATAGACGCAAACGGAGGTGAGCAATACCGCGAATACGAAGCGGGAGGCGATGGTATCCGCCAGTACAAAGGTGGGGGGTTTTTCCGCTTCCGCCCGTTCCAGCAGGCGCCTGAGCGTGGACAGGGTGCTGTCTTTGGGGTGAGTGCTGATCTCGATGGTGAGCGGCTGTTCCACATTGAGCGTGCCACCGGTCACCCCATCGTCGCGGGTCTTGCTCAGGGGCAACTGCTCCCCGGTGAGCATGGCTTCGTTGACGGCCGAATCCCCGGCAAGGATGCGACCGTCACCGGGAATAACTTCACCGGCTTTTACCAGCACAATATCGCCCGGTTTCAGTTGGTCGGCAGGAATCAGCCTGGTGTGTTGTTCCTGATCCAGTAATCGTGCCGTTTGCATTTGGGAGTGGGAGAGGCGGATGGACGTGCTTTGGGAGCGGTGCCGGGCGCGCATTTCCAGATAACGGCCCACCAGAAGGAAGAACACGAACATGCAGACCGAGTCAAAATAGACTTCCGGCCCCTGACTCAGTGTGGCCCAGACACTGGAAAAATAGGCAAAGCACAGCGCCACCGCCACCGGGACATCCATGGACAGGTGCGCATTGCGCAGGCTTCTCAGTGCGCCACTCAGGAAGGGCATGCCGGAGTAGAAGAAGACCGGTGTGGTGACCAGGGCGCTGACCCAGCGCAGGAACTGTTCGTGGGCCGGCTCGATGCCTTCGAATGCTCCCATATACAGGCTGACGGCATAGGTCATGACCTGCATGGCCCCCAAGCCCGCAACGCCGATGCGCATCAGGGCCTGTTTGTTCTCCTGTTTTATGTTTTGTTCCTGTTGCAGTGGCGTATAGGGTTCGGCTTTGTAACCGATCCGTGCAATGGCTTTGATAATGGCACTCAGAGTAGTCTGTTCCGGGTTCCACTGCACAACGGCGAGGTGGCTGCCCATGTTTACATTGCAGCGCACCACACCGGCCAGGTGGTTGACCTGCTTTTCGATCAGCCAGACGCAGGCGGCGCAGGTGATACCAGAGATCAGCAGGGTGATTTCTTTACTGCCTTGCGGCAGTTCATGGACGAAGCTTTGCTGCAGCGCCTGATCGTCCCAGCTGTTCAGACCCTCCAGAAAACCCGGTACCAGTTCTGTGGCGGGGGAGTTGCCCGGGTCGCATTGCTGTCGGTGCTGATAGTAGGATTCCATGCCGATGTCGACAATGGTTTGGGCCACCGACTGACAGCCCGGGCAACACATGGCACGGGGCTGCTGTAAAATGGTGACAGAGTAGTGGTCACCCTGGGCAATGGGCAGGCCACAGTGATAACAGGTTGCTGCGTCCGTCATCAGCTGTTGGGCGTCAATGCCTGCCCACTGACCTCGTTATTGAAGTTGATGCTGCTTTCAATTTCCCACAATCTTGAAGGTGTAGTCAGCACAATGTAGTACAGGCCCTCTGGGGTGAAATCCAGTTTGCTGTAGAAACGGTTATTGGGTGCAAGGTACAGCTTCAGCGTGCGGTCCTTGGCTTCCAGTGTGGGGTGAATCAATTGCAGTGACAGTTCATTTTCCTGGCTGATATCCAGATTCTCCGTATCGAGAAACAGGTCACCGGAGTGTTTGTCCAGGGTCAGTTGCGCTTTGATTCCCAGTTCTCTCGCCTTCAGCTGTTTGTCCAGGCGCTGGTTTATGGCCATGCCATCCTTGTACCAGTCTTCACGTACCAAGCTGTCCCGGCCACTGATGGCCAGGTTAATCATGACCACGCCCATCACCACTGAACTGGCTGGAATTGCGATCAGAAACCAGGGCCAGAATTGTCGATGCCAGGGTTTGGAGTCTGTCTGTGTCATTGCGGTTACCACGGTTATTGACGGGGGCTCAGGAAACGACTTTCCTCAACCACCTGCTGGGATGGGTCGTCTACTGATATTACTTTGAAATAGACCGTGGAGTTTCGTTCCTTGATGTCTTCCGGTTTCATTTCCAGGGTGACGGCCAGAGTCAGTAATTCTCCGGGCAGGGTCTTTACGGTTTCCGGGATATGGGGGATAACGTTATCCAGCCCGCTCACCACAATGTCGTACTCCTGGAATTGCTGCGTTTTGTTCATGATCTTGAGTGTGTAGGTGTTTTCAATGGTACCTTCCCAGGTCTCGCGATAGAGAGCATTGCGATCGCGGATGATATCCAGTTCCAGCGGCACCCGCGAGAACACCGCCGTAAGGAACAGCAACACCATCATACCCAGTACAGTGGCGTAGCCGATCAGTCGTGGACGCAGAATTTTACTGGGTTTGCCTTCCACTGCATTTTCAGTGGAGTAGCGTATCAGGCCTTTAGGATAGTTCATCTGCTCCATCACTGAATCACAGGCATCAATGCAGGCGGCACAGCTGATACATTCGTACTGCAGGCCGTTGCGAATATCGATCCCGGTGGGGCAAACCTGAACGCAGAGTTGGCAATTGATGCAGTCCCCCAATTCTGTCTGATCACGGGCAACGGATTTTTTACGTGAGCCGCGGGGCTCGCCACGGCCGACATCATAGGTAACCACCAGGGTGTCACGATCAAACATAACGCTTTGGAAGCGGGCATAGGGGCACATGTACATGCACACTTGCTCCCGCATCCAGCCGGCATTCAAATAGGTGGCCAGGGTGAAGAACAGCATCCACCAGGCGGCCCAGCCGGAGACATTCATGTGGTACAGGTCGATGAACAGTTCCCGTATGGGGGCGAAATAACCCACGAAGGTAACCGCTGTCCAGAACGATAAAGTAAGCCACAGGCCGTGCTTGAGGAATTTCTTGCTGAACTTGTTCATGGACATGGGTTGCGCATCCTGTTTCATGCGCTTGTTGCGATCACCTTCGGTAATGAATTCAATCCACATGAAAAAGGTGGTCCAGACGGTCTGCGGGCAGGTATACCCGCACCATACCCGGCCAGCCAGCACCGTAAAGAAGAACAGGGCAAAGGCGGCAATAATCAAGAGCCATGACAGGTAGAGAAAATCCTGCGGCCAGAACGTAAACCAGAAAATATAAAACTTGCGCTCAGGCAGGTCGAACAACACCGCCTGGCGGCCATCCCAGGTGAGCCAGGGGCCAAGAAAATATACGCCCAGTGTGATCCAGATGGTAATAATGCGAAGGTTTTGAAAGAAGCCTGAAGGGTGGCGTTGATAAATCTTTTCCCGTTTCTTGTAAAGGTCCATACCTTCCTGGTCGGCCTGTTTTACAGCGATCTTTGCGGGATTCGACATCGTATCACCTGCTGGCTACATCATGCGGATGAGAGTGGAGCGCGCAGCCTTGGCTTACGCGCTCCGGATTGTAGGTAAAATCAGTTGCTTAAGCTATACACATAAGCGGCAAGAACGTGAATTTTCTCCGGGCTCAGTTGATCCTTGAAGGAAGGCATCTTGCCCTGGCGCCCAGCGTTGATGGTCTCAATGATGGTGGCTTCATTGCCGCCGTACAGCCAGACATCGTCCGTCAGGTTAGGGGCACCCAGCATCTGATTGCCTTTACCGTCCGGGCCATGACAGGCGGCACACATCATTGCAAACTTTTCCTTACCGGCAGCGGCGTCACCGGCACCACTGCGACCACTCAGGCTCAACACATAGGCTGCCACATTCTTGGTGCCGTCTTCGCCCAAGGCTGCGCCCAGTGGTGGCATCATACCGCTGCGGCCGTTGGTCAACGTTTCCACGATTTTGGCGGCACTGCCACCGTACAGCCAGTCGTCATCGGCAAGGTTGGGATAGCCGACGTTGCCGCGGGCATCAGAGCCATGACAAATCGCGCAGTTGTTGCCAAACAGGCGCTGCCCGGTTTTAACCACTTCCTCGTTGCCGGCCAGTTGTTCCACGGGAACCTGGGCATACTCCTCGAACAGGCGGTCATAGCGGTTTTCGGCTTTTTCCACTTCCGTTTCCCATTGACCCACCGAGGTCCAGCCCAGAATGCCCTTGGCGTCACCCCAACCGGGGTATAACGTCAGGTAAATGAACGCGAATGCGATGGTGAAATAGAACAGGTTCAACCACCAGTGGGGCAGGGGGTTGTTCAGTTCTTCGATGCCATCAAAAGAGTGGCCCAGGGATTCGCCTTCTTTGATGGTGTCTTCGGGGCGCTTGCGCGTCCACCAGAGTAACCAAAGGCAGCCCAGCAGATTGATCAGGACGATGGTTATGATCCAACCATTCACCCAGCCTTGCGTAAAGTCAGTACCAGTCATTCTTTATCTCCATGCCCTTTTTCGTGCTTAGGGTTGTACTTCAGGGTATTCTCGTGATTGGCTTCGTCTGCGAACGGCAAATTGGCTGCGTCGTCAAAACCTTTCTTGCGGCGTGCGCTGAATGTCCACCAGCACACACCAATGAAAGCGACAAAAGCCAATACCGTTGCGATGCCACGCCAAGTATTGATATCCATACTGGGTTACCTCTTCACTTTGAGGAAGGTTCCCAATCCCTGTAAGTACGCGATCAGCGCATCTATTTCCTTCTTGCCTTCCACTGCGGCCTTTGCACCGGCAATGTCGGCATCGGTGTAAGGAACACCAACCGTGCGCAATGCTTCCATTTTGGCGGCAGTGGTTTCACCGCTGATGATGTTCTCATCCAGCCAGGGGAAACCGGGCATGTTGGATTCGGGCACCACATCACGGGGGTTCATCAGGTGATCGTAGTGCCACTGATCGCTGTAGCGTTCACCAACCCTGGCCAGGTCAGGGCCGGTACGCTTGGAGCCCCACAAGAACGGGTGCTCGTAGACGTGCTCACCGGCCACACTGTAATGGCCGTAGCGCTCGGTTTCAGCACGGAACGGACGCACCATCTGGGAGTGGCAGGTGTTGCAGCCTTCGCGAATATAAATATCACGGCCTTCCAGTTGCAGTGCCGTCCAGGGTTTCAAGCCCTCGATGGGTTGCGTGGTCTGCTTTTGAAAGAACAGGGGCACGATTTCCACCAGACCACCGAAACTCACCGCCACCAGGGTCAGGATAATCATCAGGCCTACATTCTTTTCTACTATTTCGTGTGTCTTAGCCATCTTCTTTACTCCTTAAGCCGGCTGTGCAGCAGTGTTGCCAGAAGCGGCAGGGGAACTCATGGTCTTGAAGACGTTGTAGGCCATCAGGAACATCCCTGACAGGAACACCAGGCCGCCGATCATTCGAACCACATAGTAGGGGTAGGTGGCTTTCAGTGATTCAACGAAGGTATAGGTTAATGTGCCGTCGTCGTTCACTGCGCGCCACATCAGGCCCTGGGAGATACCCGCTACCCACATGGAGGCGATATACAGCACTGTGCCGATGGTCGCCAACCAGAAATGTGTGTTGACCAGCCCAACGCTGTGCATTTCTTTTTTGCCATACAGCCAGGGGATCAGCGCGTAAATGGAACCAATGGAGATCATGGCAACCCAGCCCAGCGCCCCAGAGTGAACGTGACCAATGGTCCAGTCCGTATAGTGGGACAACGCGTTCACAGTCTTGATGGACATCATGGGGCCTTCGAACGTGGACATACCGTAAAAGGACAGTGCCACGATCAGAAAACGAATCACCGGGTCATCCCGCAGCTTCTCCCATGCACCAGAAAGGGTCATGATACCGTTGATCATGCCGCCCCAGGATGGTGCAAGCAGAACCAGAGAGAACACCATGCCGATGGATTGGGCCCAGTCCGGCAGCGCGGTGTAATGCAGATGGTGGGGGCCGGCCCACATGTAGATAGAAATCAGAGCCCAGAAATGCACGATGGACAGCCGGTAGGAGTAAACCGGACGCCCCGCCTGCTTGGGCACAAAGTAATACATCATGCCCAGAAAGCCCGCAGTGAGGAAAAAGCCCACTGCATTATGGCCATACCACCATTGCACCATGGCATCCATGGCACCGGCATAAACTGAGTAAGACTTGGTTAGAGTTACCGGAATGGCCAGGCTGTTGACAATGTGCAGGAGGGCAACCGTGATAATGAATGCACCGTAGAACCAGTTTGCCACATAGATGTGGGAGGTGGTCCGTTTGGCAACCGTGCCGAAGAACACCACCGCGTATGCGACCCAAACCACTGCGATCAGGATATCGATGGGCCATTCCAGCTCCGCATATTCCTTCGCAGAGGAAATACCCAGCGGCAGGGTAACGGCTGCCAGCAAGATCACAAGTTGCCATCCCCAGAAGACAAACTTGGCCAGTGCCGGTGCGAACAGTGCGGTTTGGCAGGTACGTTGAACTACATAGAAAGACGTGGCCATCAGGGCGCAGCCACCGAATGCGAAAATAACCGCATTGGTATGCAGTGGGCGCAGACGGCTGTACGTCAGCCAGGGTAGATCAAAGTTCAGAGCCGGAAAGGCCAGCTGGGCAGCGATAAATACGCCGACAGCCATCCCCACGATGCCCCAGACAACGGTCATGACCGAAAATTGCTTAACGACACCATAATCGTATTGCGGCGTTGCAGCTTGACTATTACTCATTGAGTGTCATTCCTGTGTTGAGTGATTGAACACACACGGTTACTACGGTTTCTCTCACGAGAGGCAGAACAACCATTATTAAAATGGCAGCCTGCATTATAGGAGCGATCACCTGTATGTTGTTGATACAAGTCAACTAAGGTAGATACCGGCCATACCCCTTTCGTACTACATCCAAATGAACCAAAAAGGTGCATTGCTTTTTCTTGATGCGCGCAATGAGTGCGATTTTCGTGAGAGCTTGTTCTTGATTTTACCTAAGCTATTGAAATTGTTAGATAAGATCAAATGGCCCAAAATCTGCATGCTCTTTTGTGGTGCGCTGGCACCAGAATAGAACAAAAACCAGTTTTAAAAAACCAATCTATGTTCCTTAAGCCACAGAAATTTGGGGCGGCAATTATGAAAATGATTACGGCAATCATCAAGCCTTTTAAGCTCGATGATGTACGTGAAGCGTTAACTGATCTCGGAATCAGCGGGATGACGCTGGAAGAAGTGAAAGGATTTGGCCGACAGAAGGGCCATACGGAGTTATACCGGGGCGCAGAATACGTGATCGATTTTGTGCCCAAATTCAAGCTGCAGTTGGCAGTGAACGATAATCTGGTGGAGGTGGTCACCGAGGCCATCACCAAAGCGGCGAATACCACCAAGATCGGGGATGGCAAGATCTTCGTATCTGAACTGGAGCAGGTTATTCGTATCCGTACCGGAGAGCAGGGGGAATCCGCCCTGTAGAGTACTGCGCGCTCCCAAGCGCAACATATTAAAAGGCCAATTCGTAATTCTACCTTCAAGGGGTATCATTCAATGTCAGGTAAAAGCAACCTGCAGCGGGTTTTGCTCGCTTTGCCGTTTCTTGTTGTTCCGTCTTTGTCATTCGCCGCTGATCTCAATGGCGCCAATACTGCGTGGATTCTGACTGCCACTGCACTGGTCCTGTTTATGACCATCCCCGGGCTTTCCTTGTTTTATGCAGGGTTGGTGCGGTCCAAGAACGTGTTGTCCGTGCTGATGCAATGTTTCACGCTCACCTGTCTGATGTCGATTCTCTGGTTCGTGGTGGGTTACACCATTGCTTTTGGCTCATTGGAAGAGCAGGGCAGCTTTATCGGCGATTTTGGTAACGTGCTGTTTGCCGATATGAGTGTGGACAGCATGAACGGGGATATACCAGCGGTGCTGTTTGCGGCATTCCAAATGACGTTTGCGGTGATCACGCCGGCGTTGATTGTGGGTGCATTTGCTGAACGTATGAAATTCTCCTCCATGTTGCTGTTCAGTTCTGCCTGGCTGTTACTGGTCTATGCCCCCGTATGCCACTGGGTGTGGGGCGGTGGCTGGTTGGCCGAAATGGGGTTCCTGGATTTTGCCGGTGGTGCCGTGGTGCATATCACAGCCGCGGTTGCGGCCCTGGTGGCCGCACTGGTGATCGGTAATCGAAACGGGTTTCCCACCACCGTGATGATGCCAAACAACATGACCATGACGGTTACCGGAGCCGGTATGCTGTGGGTGGGCTGGTTTGGCTTTAATGCCGGCAGTGCGCTGGCTGCGGACGGCAGTGCCGCCATGGCGTTGCTGGTGACCCATATATCCGCGGCGGCCGGGTCCCTGGCCTGGATGACCTGTGAATGGGTAAAACATGGCAAGCCTTCGGTGCTGGGTATTGTGACCGGTATGGTGGCGGGCCTTGGTACCATCACCCCGGCTTCCGGCTCCGTAGGGCCCGCTGCTGCCCTGGTGATCGGTACTTGTGCCGGGGTGATCTGCTTTTTTGCCACCTTGTTTATCAAGCAGCGGCTGAAGATCGATGATTCCCTGGATGTGTTTCCGGTGCACGGGGTGGGGGGAATGCTGGGTACTCTGTTGGTTGGGGTGTTCTGTGCCACGGACCTGGGTGTCTTCAGCGGCCTGGGCTTTGGCGGCGACAACGGCTCTATTGCAGAGCAGTTGAAGGTTCAGGTTATCGGTATTGTGGCCACCCTGGGCTACACGGCCGTGGTGAGCTGGATTATCCTCAAGTTGGTGGATGCTCTGCTGGGGCTGCGTGTCACGGCGGATGAAGAGACAGAAGGTCTGGATATCGTGTTGCATGAAGAGCGCGGTTACGACATTCGCTAAGTGCTTGAAATGATTCCATAGATCAATAAACGGGCGACCTGAAACGGGGCGTCCGTTTGTTATTGACCAAAAAAGTCCAGCCCCTGGTGTAAAAGGCTATTGTCTTTGGGGTGGGGATTTTATAAGTTAGCGGACAACGTCTCGAACAGTCGTTTGATTGATCAGCGTATAAAAGCTTTCGGGGGCACCCTGATAGCAAGAATAAAAATTCATAGGAGAAGATTGAATGAGTCTCAAGTTCCTGTCTGAAGAGTGGTTCGCAAAAGTTGCTGAATTGAAAGAAGCCGCTGGCGACCTGGAAGTACCGGCAGCAATGCACGATCTGGTAATCAATATTACGGTTTCCGGTACTGATTTTGGTGATGTCGACATCAGCCTGAACGCCGGCATGCTCGAGAAAGGTCACCACGAAAGCGCGCCCACCAAAATGACATTGCCCGTTGACCTGGCGCACCGCCTGTTCATCGACAATGATCAGTCTGCGGGTATGCAGGGCTTCATGTCTGGCCAGATCAAGATCGAAGGTGACATGAGCAAGCTGATGGCAATGCAGACTGTGCAGCCTTCAGAAGATCAGAAAAACCTGCAAAAGCAAATCCTGGAAGTGACCGCACCTTAAGGTGTGTTGCACATCAGTATTTGAAAAAACCCGCTCTGGCCAGCCCAGAGCGGGTTTTTTTATGTGAATAATAATAACCAGAGGGACAAGTCATGGCACAACCAATCACACCCCAGATTGTGGGGCTGACCACGGACCCCATCAGCCTCGGCTGGTCAGAGCAGGATGTGATGCTGTATGCCCTGGCGGTGGGTTGTAAACCCGAAACAGAGCTGGATTTTATATATGAAGCCCGTGGCCCGAAGGTGTTGCCTACTTTCGCTGTCATACCAGGTTTGAAGGTAATGGGTGCGGTAATGAGTAACCTGCAGTTCAATCTGGCCATGTTGTTGCACGGTGAGCAGAAAATCGAATTGCACCGCACGATACCGGCGTCCGGAAAGGCCACCGCGGTGGGTAAAGTTGTGGAAGTCTGGGACAAAGGCAAGGCTGCTGTGGTTGGCGTGGAGTGCTCGGTATCGGATCACGAAGGGCCGTTGTTTACGACTCATGCGACTCTGTTTATCCGGGGAGCCGGTGGCTTCGGGGGAGAGCGTGGCCCCAGCAGGGATCCCCTGACCCCGCCCCACCGTGAACCGGATCACGTGGTGCAGGATGTGACCCGCGAAGAGCAGGCGGCATTGTACCGGCTCACGGGGGATCGCAACCCCATTCACATTGATCCCAATTTCGCCAGGTTTGGTGGTTTTGAAAGTCCGTTTCTGCACGGCCTGTGCACCTACGGATTTGCCGGCAGAGCGGCATTGTCGGCGTTGTGTGGCGGCGACCCGGCGCGTTTGCTCAGCCTGAGTGCGCGCTTCTCCGATCAGGTGTACATGGGGGATGCCATTATTACCAGGTTGTGGGAGCTTGAGCCGGGGCGGGCCCTGCTGCAGGTGGAAACCGGACGCGGTAATGTGGTGCTGAACCAGGGTCTGGTCACCTATAACCCCAACTGAACAGAGGTTGGGGTTCGGGGCTGGGATCGGTGTACCCGGTCAGGTAGAATGCGGCAGCGAAAACCAGGTCGGTTGAGCAAAGCCGTAAAGTAGAGAGGCCCATGCAGCAGGTGCTTTTAATGTGCCGCCCCGGATTTGAGTCTGATCTGGCGGCAGAGATCCAGGATAAGGCCAGTGCCTGTGGTGTATTCGGGTTTGTACGTGCCAGGGCCGGTGACGGGTTTGTGGTGTTCGAAGGCCATGAGCCGGCTGCGGGCAGGGCGTTGCTGAACAAGTTGTCGTTTGCGGATGTGGTGTTTGCCCGGCAATGGTTGCTGGTCATTGAGCATTTCCCGGCGCTGCCGGTTGATGATCGTGTGGGGCCTCTTGTCCAGAGTCTATCGGGGGGGCAGAGTTTATCAGGGCTGCCTTTTCGTCATGTCTGGATGACCTTTCCGGACACCAATGCGGGCAAGGGGCTGTCAAAACTGACCCGGAAACTGGAGCGTCCGCTTGCCCGTTCAGTGGCGGCGATGCTGCAGCCCGACGCCGCTTGGTTCGGGCATGTGTTTTTTCTTTCCGGCCGTGAAGCCTGGGTGGGTTACACACCTGTTGCTAATGGTTCGCCCTGGCCGTTGGGTTTTCCCCGCTTGCGGCAACCCGCTGCTGCGCCGAGCCGGTCCACCCTCAAGCTGGAAGAAGCCTGGTTGCAACTGATTCCGGAATCCCGGCGCGCCACCCTGTTAAAGCCGTTCCAGAAAGCGGTGGATCTGGGCGCAGCGCCGGGTGGTTGGACCTGGCAACTGGTGCAACGTGGCATGCAGGTGGTGGCCATCGATAACGGGCCGATGGATCAGGCTTTGATGGAGAGTGGCCAGGTAACTCATTTGCGCGAGGATGCCTTTGCCTATAAGCCGCAACGGCCGGTTGACTGGCTGGTGTGCGATATGGTGGAAAAGCCCGCCAGAGTGGCGCAGTTAATGGAGCGCTGGCTGGCCAGGGGCTGGACTCGCTATGCCATCTTCAATCTGAAATTACCCATGAAGCGACGCTGGTTGGAAGTGCAGCAGATCCTGGAAAAAATGCAGGTGGTGCTGGACGAGGCGGGCAGTTCCTACAGGTTGCAGGCGAAGCAGCTGTACCATGATCGCGAAGAAATCACAGTGTTTGCTGCTCCGCATAGCGGTGGTGATTGATGGGTGTCGGATTCGGATCAGGCTGAATTCTGTAATCCTTTGGCGGACTGATAGATACAGGGCTCCAGAATGGTGAAGCGCTCCGGTTCTTTAAGAAAGACACCAATTTTGTTCTGCATTTCCATGCGGGCCGAGGAACCGAACCACAATTGCCAGGCATTGACGCTTTCCCACATGGAGATCACCACATAATGGTTGGGGCGTTTGGCGTCCAGATAGGATTCTCCGCCCAGGTACCCCGGTGATCGCTCTGCATGGGTCAGTAGCTCAACGATCGTCTGCTCATAGTTGCCTTCCAGACCTTCTGCGATGGTCCGCTCAATCAGTACCTTTATCATTCTGTTCCTCGGTTAATGCCACTTCATATCGGAGTCCAATGGTAATCCCTTCCCCCGAATTTTCAATGACCAAGCCATTATGTCAGGTATTATGGTGCCACTGTTGAATGGCAAGAGAGATTATTGATGGGAGCCTCGCTTACCTATCGTCTGGGACTATTGAGTTGCCTGTATTTTTCCCAGGGGTTGCCTTTGGGTTTTTTGAGCCAGGCGCTTCCGGCCCTGCTGCGCAGTTACGATGTGAGCCTGGAGAAAATCGGCCTGGTGTCGTTGGTGGCCGTGCCCTGGGCGCTGAAGTTTCTCTGGGCGCCGCTGGTGGATCATTATGGAAGCGAGCGTTTCGGCCGGCGCAAAAGCTGGATCATCCCCATGCAGTTCGGGTTTATGGCCTGTTTGCTGCTGCTGGGTTTTTTGGATCCGCAAACACTGGCGGGCAATGGTTTCTACGCCCTGCTGGCCATCCTGTTTTTGTCCAATCTTGTGGCTGCCACCCAGGATATTGCCACCGACGGTCTGGCGGTGTCGAGTCTGACTCCCAAGGAGCGTGGCCCCGCCAATGGGGTACAGGTGGCCGGGTATCGCGTGGGCATGTTGTTTGGCGGTGCCGTCATATTGATCCTGCTGGAGCGATTGGGCTGGCTGGCGACGTTTGTCACTCTGGCGTCGATGATCTTGCTGGTCAGCATCCCGGTGTGGTTCTTTACTGAATCAGCACAATCAGATCACACGGGGGAGCATGAAAGGCCGCGTAATGTGTTTGTGCTGGCCCTGCAGTTTGTTCGTCAACCCAATATGTGGGCCTGGGTGCTGGTGCTGGTTTTCTACAAGGCGGGGGATTCCTTTGGTTCGGCCATGTCCAAGCCGTTGCTGATTGACCTGGGGTACACTCTGGGGCAGGTGGGCTGGATCAGCGGCGCAGTGGGCATGGCCGCCGGAATTGCCGGGGCGTTACTGGGGGGCTGGCTGGTGCCGCGCATGGGGCGTATTCGATCTTTGCTGCTGTTCGGCGGCTTGCATGCCACCACCTTGCTGGGTTTCTGGTGGTTGGCCCGTTATGGCGGCGAGGTTGCGGCGGTAACCTGGGTAATGGCATTGGAGCATTGGTTTGGCGGCATGTCTGCCGCAGCGCTGTTCACTTTGATGATGGATGCCTGTCGGCGCCCCCTGGCGGGCACCGATTACACCCTGCAGGCCAGTGTGCAGGTGGTGGTAGCCGGGCTTCTGCACAGCGCCAGTGGCTTCAGTGCATCCGCGCTGGGATATGAGGTACACTTTATCACCGCGTTTGTTCTGGGTGTGTTGGCATTGATACCGGTTCTGGTCTGGCTGCAACGGGTGCCCGGAATTCAGCGCATGAGCTGGCACCAGGTGCCTGCAGCACAGTAAGACATCCTGCAGCACAGTAAGACATAAAGAGGGTAAGCGATGACCGATTCCGTGGATCACCACTTTGATGCGTGCGGGCTGATGTGCCCGGAGCCGGTGATGATGCTGCACAGTAAAGTGCGTGATATGAACGCCGGTGAAGTATTGGAAGTCATCGCTACGGATCCTTCTACCCAGCGTGATATTCCCAAATTCTGCCAGTTTCTTGGCCACGAATTGATGCTGGCGGAAGAGCGTGAAGGTAACTTTGTGTTTCGAATCCGCAAGAAGCCGGATTGAAGTAAATTTTATAAATGTATTAAGCGCTTCTTTGGTAAGCTCAGTGGGATACAAAACAACAACATTATAAAGTGGCTGGAAGCCCACGTTCTATGCAAAAGCCAGGGTTTTTCAAATTTCTGCTGGTATCCGTGCTGGCGACATTGTTGGTGGTCGGTGGTTGTGGTGGCTCGGGTTCATCAAAATCCGACAGCGATGAATCCGAGCGTGCGTCCCAGGACAGCAACGAAGTTCCCGAGCAGGAGCCGGATGAAGAAAACCAGCCCAGTGAGGAACCTGAACCGGACCCTGAAACCGGAGATGGCCCCCAACAGCCGGAAGACGAAACCGTTGCCGTTGTCCTGCCAGAGGTTCTTTATATCGAGACGGACGCTGGCCGTGTCGGCCCGGGCCGCATCATCGATGGCACTGTGCGTTTTCTCGGCCAGTCAAATCCCTATGATTCCATTTTGTTGTACATCAATGGTGCCGCATCCGGTTCGGTGCTGGCCAATGCCGCGGGCCAGTGGAATCTGGATTTTCGTCCGATTACTCTGATTCCCGGGTCATACCGGCTGGATGTTCGGGCTACCACCACCGCTGGTGAAACCCTTGAATCGGCGGCGCCGTTTTACTTTACCTACGACCCTACGCCGCCGGACCGGCCGCTGATCAGTGCCATCAGCAACGACACTGGAGTGGACGGTGACGGGGTCACCGCCATCACCGAGCAGATGGTGACCGGCACAGCGGAGGCCGGCGTGAGTATTCAGGTGTATCTCGATGGCGCTCTGCTGGGGGAAACCCAGTCTGATGCGTCGGGGAACTGGCAGTTTGACCTTGCCTCTGCCCCGGTGACATTGAGCGACGGCCTGTTTGCGCTTGCTGCGGTCAGTATGGAGGCGGGTTTGAGCAGTGCGCTGTCGGAGCCTTTTAATCTGGTGGTGGATACCACTGCCCCGGCTCAGACCCAGCTTTTGCCGGGCCCTGATAGCAGCGGTGTAGCGCTTAATCCGGTTTTGCGGATACTCTACAGTGAGCCGGTTTTTTCCGGGGCAGGCCAGATTCTGGTGCGCAGCGAGAGTGAGGGCCTGGTGGTGGAGAGCGTCGGGGTGGATACCCTCGAGCTGGATCCGGGTGGGCAGTTACAGGTAACGGTTCCGCTCACGGCTGAGCTGGATTTTGCCACCCGCTATACCGTTGAGGTCACGGCTGGCGCATTCCAGGATCTGGCGGGTAATCCGTCGCTGGCCATTAATGGGGTTCAGCAGTGGGCCTTTACCACAGAGCCGCCCTTGTTCCCGCCGGTGGACGTTGCCACTCTCCAGCCCAACCTGGGTTTCCTGTTCAGGGGCGAGCAAAGCCGGCTTGGGGCGGCGGTATCCGGCCTGGGGGACGTGAACGGAGATGGGTTGGACGACTTTGGCGTGGGGGTTCCCGATCTGGATGGCGCCCGGGGCAGGGTTTACGTGGTGTGGGGAAGGCCGGGTCTGGATCGATCCAGCCTTTCTGTTGCCAACTGGAATGCCGCGGATGGCATCATTATCGATGGCGCCGCCTTGGCGGACGGCCTTGGCACCACTTTAGCGGCCGCCGGTGATATGAACGGCGATGGTTACGCCGATATGATGCTGGCCGCTCCGGGCGCCGATGGCGGGGCGTCAGACGCTGGAGTGGTGTACGTCATCTGGGGGGGTGCCGCGTTGGAGGATCTTGACCTTGCCGAATGGAGCCCCGCGTTGGGATTCCGGATTCTGGGTCGCGAAGTGGGTCAGCGCCTGGGTGACCATGCCCCCCCCAGCTCGGCGTTACCGGCTAATAATGCCTTGCTCAGTGGACATGGCGACTACAACGGTGATGGGGTTGACGATCTGGTGCTGGGGCATCCGTCCAGTGACATGGCGGGCGGCAACAGTGGGCGGGTGTATGTGGTGTTGGGCCGAACCGGAGCCAACCGCAGTGATGTGGATACCGGATTGCTGGGGGCGGACGGTTTTGCTGTCACCACCAATCAGCCGGGTTGGCGCTTAGGGCAGGCGGTGCTGATGGCCGGGGATCTGAACGCGGATGGCCTGGGCGATCTGGCGGTGTCGGCAATCGCAGCGGATGCGGCGGCTCCCGAGGGGGGTGCCGTGTTCGTCATCTATGGGCGGGCGCAGGCGAACCCAGCCGATATCAACCTTGCAGCCATGGCCGCGAATATCGGCAGCACCTGGTTCTCCAGTGCTGCCCTGTCCTGGTTTGGCGCCGCGCTGGGCAGCGGGGAATTCAATGGCGACGGTATTGCGGATCTGTACATCGGCCAGCCAGGACTGACCCAGGCAGGGGCATCCAATGCCGGGGCTGTGCACGTACTGTTCGGTGGTAAAACCTGGGCTGCCAGCAATGATATTGCCCTGTTGCCGGCTACCTTGGGGTTCTCGGTCGGTGGTATGGATCTGGATGGTTATGTGGGCCATGCGCTGTCCGGCGCCGGTGATGTCAATGCCGACGGCCTGGATGATATTGTGGTGGGGGCGTTCAACGGCGTCTACGCCGGGCAGCGCCCGGGTCGTGCCTGGGTGATATTGGGCAGCGATGACGATGTGATTGCGGACTGGAGCCTGATGGATTTTCTGGCATCCGACGGCATTGCCTTGCGCGGCTCAGACGACGGTGATCGTTTGGGGCAATCGGTGGCGTCCGCCGATCACAACGGTGACGGCTTCAGTGATGTTATTTTGGGGGCACCGGGAACGGCGGCCGCTGCCGGCCTCGGCGCGGTATGGTGGGGCAATGATTGGCTGGGGGATGTGGTGTTCCGCATCGGCCAGGGTGGTGCGGACAATATCGTAGGCAGCTCGGTCAGCGAAACGTTGAATGGAATGGGGGGCGCGGACGCCTATTCGGCGGGGGCCGGGGATGACCGCATTGAAATCAATGATACTGACTTTTTCCGTGTCCGTGGCGGTGGTGGCGAAGACACTCTGGCGTTAACCGGTTCCTCCATGACGCTGGATTTAACCGGTTTGCCGCCGGAGCGTCTGCACAGTATTGAGGTGGTGGACCTCGGCGACAGCAATAACCTGTTGCGCGTCGATCGTTCCAGGGTCCTGGGGTTGTCCCCGGATACCAATACGTTGCGTGTGGTGGGCGGGTCTTCTGATCGCTTTGAAAGCAGCGCCGAGGACAATTGGACAGTGCTGGAAAGCGCCACACGGGAGGGCATTGAATATACCCGGTACACTGATGGGGAGGCCGAGCTGTGGGTGCAGTCCAGCATCAGTCAGCCGGGGGTAGAGCGCCTGCTTTCCAGCCAACGATTCTATCTTGATCCCACCGGGAGCGGAGCCGATGTGCCCGGTGATGTGGTGAACTTCCCGTTGCTGTTGCGCATCAGCGATGCGGCGATTATCGATGCCGTGCAGCCCGGTGCAGCGGACATCCGCTTCGTGGACAGCGATGGTACCACCCGTTTGCCTTACGAGATTGAACGCTGGGACCAGGTTAACAACCAGGCATTGGTATGGGTGCTGGTGCCGCTGGTGAAGGGCAACAGCAACCAGAACTTCATTACCCTGCTTTATGACGATGCGGTGGACGGCAGTGTGGTGGATGGGCAGGACCCAGCCAGCCTGTGGAATGATTACGCCGGGGTCTGGCACTTCGCTGAATCGGGGTTGGCCCGGGATTCCTCACCCTTTGGAAATGACGGCATTGATGAAGGCGGCGTGGGCCGCACTGAATCCTTTGTGGGGCGCGGGGCCAGATTCGTCGGCGACGAAGCCTACCGGGTTCCTTACGCTGATTCTCTGGCCATCGATGGGGGTGCCTTCAGTGTGGAAGCCTGGTACACCAGCAATACCTGCAACACCTCCTTACTGGGCCGTTTTGCTCTCAGCATGCTGGGGCGCGGGGATGACGCAACAGGTTACTGGGAACTCAACAGCGCCCATTATGTGGCCAGTATTATTGTGATTGTGGGCAGTCGAGTGGATCGGGCCTCGTTCACCGTTGGCCGAAACGGTTCCGATGGGGTTGCGTCTGGGGGATCCCTGATCGGACTCTATCTGGGGGACTGTATGGAGCACGTGGTGGCAACCTACGATCCACTGGTGGGTTCCAGTATTTATATCAATGGCTCATTGCGGGACACCGACAGCAGCCGCTACAGCCTTACTTCCGATGGCGATCTGATACTGGGCGGGCATGGGACCAATTATACGCTGACCCTGGACGAATCCAGGATCGCCCGTCGTTACTGGAGCGCTGATCGAATTCGCCTGACCTACCAGAATCAACTGGGGGACAGTTCACTGGTGGTACCCCAGTAATACCCCAGTAATACCAGTACCAGAGTAATACTCAGTTTTCGATCAGCATTGAAATCGCGGCCAGTGCCTCCGGATCCTGCTCCTTGATCTTGTTGGCAATGCGATGCTGAAAGAAGTACTTGAACTCCGCTTGCTCCTGGGCGGAATAGAGGCAAGGGTCACCGGGCAGAACCGGTGTGGATTTCACTTTGTCCTCGTCCACCAGCATGGCGTGTACCGCACCGTCGGCCATCAATCGCCAACTCAGCACCTCGATCAGCACAAAAGAGCGGAAGCCGTTGTCCGTCAGCACGGCATGGGTACCGATACCGTCGGGGATTTCCTGCAGAATTTCCCCATCCCGGATCTGCTCAACGTGATAGAACGCTTCCGCCAGTTCCAGCTCTTTGACTTTGTGTTTTGGGGGGGTGTAGAAGATGTCGTTGGTGCCGGGGTCGCGGTAACCTTCCCAGCGGCCGTTAAGGGGGTCGTTGATTTCGGTGCAGGGCACAACCTGATTGAGCCAGGGTACCAGGCCCACCACCTCGCCGGATTCCCGTAGGGCCCAGCATACCACTTTCAATGAGTACAGGCGGTTGGGGGAGGTGTCATTGGTGTAGAGCATCTCCAATCCGTCCAGCTCCGGCGCAATGCGCACGATGCGGTCAACCACTTCATCAACGGGGCGCCCGGAGAAAAGATCGATCACATTGGAACGATTATCCGATGCCTGTGGCTTCATACGACTACCCTCGCGGACCTGAGCCGGGTATACCGTGAATCATGGTTATGCGCAGCCCGGGTCGTAATAGACTCACTTCTACTCTATATCTAAGTACACTTGCATGCAAAATGCCAGTTTTTGCTATGTGTCTTAGGCGATTAGGCGGGCATGGGCAGGGCGCGCCTGAAGCGCCAGATCACCCTCAGGCTCAGCATGATGGCCGCCGCGGTGAGGCCGGCCACCAGGCCAATCCAGAAGCCCCTGGCACCCATGGCCGGCACCACCCAGTCGGTGAGCCCCAGGATATACCCCACCGGCAGGCCCAGGCACCAATACGCCAGTACGGTCATCAGCATGGGCCAGGCGGTGTCTTTCATGCCCCTTAATACCCCATTGGCGCTGACCTGGAGGCAGTCGGAGATCTGAAACAGGGCAGCAAACAGCAGTAGCCCTGCTGCCATCTCGATGACCACCGCATCATCGGTGTAAATACCGGCAACCTGGGTGCGGAACAGAATCATCACGCTGCTGTTGACCACGGCGATCACCAGTATGATCGCCAAACCAGAGAGGATGGAGCGTTGCACGCCCTCAGCGTTGGACATGCCCAGGTTGGTTCCCACCCGCACGGTAAGCGCCAGTGACAGGCTAAGGGGGATCATAAACAGCATGGACGCCACGTTCAGGGCAATCTGGTGGCTGGCGACCACCTGGGCGCCGATGGCCGCAATGAACAGTGCGATGACACAGAACAGGCTTACCTCAATAAAAATTGACAGGCCAATGGGTAGCCCTAGTTTCAGTATGGATTTAAGTACGACACTATCCGGCCAGGCAAAACGCCGGAACAGCCCGGTTTCCTGTTTACGGTCGAAGATAACGCAGTATTGCACCATCAACACCAGCATCAGCCACATCACGATACTGGTGGCCCAGCCGCATCCCACACCCCCCATGGCCGGGAAGCCCAGTTTGCCATAGATCAATACGTAGTTAACCGGCACGTTGACGGCCAGACCGATGAGGCTGACCACCATCACCGGCGTAGTGAAGGACATGCCTTCGGTGAGGGAGCGCAGAGCAAGGAACAGGGTGATGGCCGGAAACCCCCAGGACAGTCCCTGCAAATAGGCGATAATCATGGGGCGGATGGCATTGTCCACTTCCATCAGAGACAATACCGGTTCCATATTGCGCAGCAGCAGAAAGCCCAGCCCACCCAGCGGCAGCGCCAGCCACAGGCCCTGTTGCACCAGGCCGCCAATGGCCTGGTGGCTGCGTTGCCCGCGGTACTGGGATACAAAGGGGGTCAGCCCCTGCATCACACCCACCAGGAACAGGAACACCGGTACCCAGATGGCCGAGCCCACTGCAACGGCGGCCAGGTCATCAGGGCTGACCCGTCCGGCCATCACGGTATCCACAAAGCCATTGGCGGTTTGGGCAAACTGAGCGACGACAATGGGCATGGCCAACAACAGAATGCGGCGGCATTCCTGCCGGAACGGTTTAGCACAGACGGTCATGATCCAATCAGAAAAATCCACTGGAGTGTATTTGATGGGCGGCTAGTTTATCATGTTGGACGCTGCGGTAATGGCTTGTTTTCGAGCAAAATATTGTCAGGAACATGAAGTAGGGCCGACAACTTGGAACATAGAATTGATGACATTATTCTGCTGTTCAACCAGTGTTTTCTGGAACAGTACAACACCCGGCTGGTGCGGGGCGGGAAAGAACCGGTGTACTTGCCGGCCGGGGACGGACGAACACATCATGAACTGCATTTTGCCCATGGCTTCTATCGCAGCGCATTGCATGAAAGCGCCCACTGGTTGATTGCGGGAGAGGCCCGTCGTCAGCAGGTGGATTTTGGTTATTGGTATGAACCGGATGGCCGCACGGTAAAGCAGCAGAGTCTGTTTGAGCAAGTGGAAGTCAAGCCCCAGGCGCTGGAGTGGATCTTATCCCAGGCCGCCGGTGTTCAGTTCAGGGTCAGTGTTGACAATCTCGATGGTGAGCCCAGCGATAGCTCGGCTTTTAAGCAGGCTGTTTACAGCCAGGTATTGAGCTATGTCCAACATGGCCTGTGGCCACGGGCCGAGCGCTTGCGGCTTGCACTGTGCCGGTTCTACCAGCGGGAGGAAACCCTGTCCGCTGAGCATTACGATCCACAGCAACTCTGAGCCCTTGTGTTCTGTTTATTGCACAAGGCTCATCATGTAGCGCACGGCGTTGCGTACCTCGGTGTCGGTCAAATCCGGATTGCCCCCTTTCGGTGGCATCATCTCCATGGCAAAGCCGTTAATGGCATGGCTTACCAGAACGTCTTCACCCTGCGGTAATCGCTTTCCCCACATCTTTTTGTTACCCAGGATAGGCGCGCCATTCAGGCCCTGCCCGTGACAGGCAATGCAGGTTTTGTCGACAACCGCTTTGCCCGCCGCCAGCTCCGGAGCAAGGGTGGGGGCGGGTTCCTCTGGTTCTGAGCAACCCGCCAGTGACAGGCCGAGTACAATCAGGAATGCGCGCGCTGGTGTCAGGTAGTTCATGGATAGGCTCACGTTGGAATGATGACATATTCAAGCAAACACTGTTCCATTTGTACCTGATAAACTCCTTGGGCATATGAATGGCTACAGGCCGGAATTGATCGGTCACCGCACCGGGCAGTACCTGGCCAGTGGCTTCAGGCGTTTGCGCAGCACCAGTTGATACAGTTGCAGTGATCGGCTGCGAAACCCGCCGGCACAACTCTTCAGATAGTAGTTCCACATGCGAAAGAATCGTTCATCGTAGTGTGCCTTCAATTGTGGCCAGGCAGATTCAAAATTGTGTTGCCAGGCCATCAGGGTTTTATCGTAATCGGGCCCGAAATTGTGTACGTCTTCGATCACGAAATACCGCTCGGCAGCAGCGCTGATTTGCGCCAGCGAGGGCAGTTCGCCGTTGGGGAAGATGTATTTGTGAATCCAGGGGTCAGTACCCAGGTGGGACAGGTCATTGCCGATGGTGTGCAGCACGAAAATGCCGTCATCTTGCATCAGGCGATGGGCGTGCTGCATGTAGGCAGCGTAATTTTTATGGCCAACGTGCTCGAACATGCCGATGGAAACCAGTTTCTGGTAACAGCCGGACAGGTCACGATAGTCCATCAGTGCAATGTCAACGGGCAGGGAACGGCAGCGCTGCTGAGCCAGCGCCTGCTGTTCTTTTGAGATGGTGATTCCGGTGACCCTGACATGATGGTGGCGGGCGGCCCACTGGCTGAAACCGCCCCAACCGCAGCCGATGTCCAATACGGTTTCGCCGGGCTGCAGATCCAGTTTGCGGCAGACCAGCTCCAGTTTAGCTGCCTGTGCGCTGTTAAGGTCGTGGGCATTTTGCCAGTAGCCGCAGGAATAACTCATGGTGGGGTCGAGCATGGCTTGGTACAGGTCATTGCCCACATCATAATGTTGTTCGCCGACCACATAGGCTCGTTTCCGCGTCTGCAGGTTGACCAGCCGTGCCAGTAACCAGTGCTTGAGCAGTTGCCACTTGCCCACCAGTGTTGTGTCCACCTCCGCACTGATGATCCGGCTGATCAGTTCATCCAGTCTTTCGCAATCCCACCAGCCGTCCATGTAGCTTTCCCCAATGGCAACACTGCCTCCCGCGAGAATACGTTGGTAGGTGTGGGGGTGATGTATTTGGGGGTCCCATGGCTTGGAACCATTGATGGTAATGCCGGCGTCGGCCAGCAGTTGGCTCAGCCATTGTTGATGCTTGGTTGGGTCAGCTTTCAGTGATTCATAGCCACTTGCAGCAGCAGTCATAGGATTCTCCTTGAATGTTGAGGGTTCAATTCGAATTCCAGTTTGAGCAGGTGCTCCTGAAACAGTTGTTAAAGACAAGCAGAATTCAAGCCAGATTGAATCCTATGAAAAAAACATGCAGTTTCTAAGTAAATAATATTTATGAAGTTGATTGCTCAAAGCTATAGGTTGCAATGGAATAGCCCGTGCACGGTGAATGTGCGTGATTGCAGTTGTATGCATTATTATCAGGCATTGCCATCAGGCATTTTGGTCCAGCTTGTGGTAACGTTGCTCGCTGATCAATGACCGGGACACGACGTAACATGACAGATAAACACCAACAAAAAATGGCGGCGAAGAAAGCGGTGATGGATGCCAAAATTGCTAAGGCAACCGAAGAGCGCGGCATACTGATTTTGATGAAGGGTAACGGCAAGGGCAAAAGCAGTTCCGCCTTTGGTACCCTGGCCCGTTCCCTGGGGCACGGTAAGCGTTGTGCCGTGGTCCAGTTTCTGAAAGGTCGTAACGAGACCGGTGAGTACAAGTTTTTTCGGGATCATCCCATGGTGGATTGGCATGTGATGGGTGATGGGTTTACCTGGGAAACGCAGAACAAGGAACAGGATATCGCTGCCGCTGAGCGCGCCTGGGAAACGGCAAAACCCTACCTGAGCAACCCGGATTACGACCTGCTGATCTTCGATGAGATGAGTTACATGTTCAAATACCAATATCTGGATGTTGAGCCGGTGGTTGCCGCGTTACAACAGCGCCCCCCACATCAGAACGTGATCATAACCGGACGCACCATGGCAACGCCTTTGCAGGATATCGCCGATACCATCAGTTCCGTGCAGGATGAGCGGCACGCTTTCCGGCTGGGGGTAAAAGCGCAGCTGGGCATCGAATTTTAAGAGCCTGATCAGGCCTCGAATCAGCGGATAAAAACATGGTAAAGTTGACTGTCTACAACAATAAGAATGAAACGCAGTGAGTCAATTCCATGCATTATGACGCTCAGATCCAGATGATTGTGAGTACCTTCAAGCTGTCACAGACCCTTGATGTCGACCCCGAAACCGGTAAGGCAAGCATGCGCTACCAGCTGAAGTGTAACGGGGGTGCCAGGTCATCTTCATTTTCTGAAACCCAGGCGGTGGTGAGTATTCGCGAGGTATCACGGCTGGCAACCCGATCTCTGGGCAGCATCCATCCCAAGGATGGTTGCCTGCAAATACAGGTGCTGGCACCCAGGGACTATTTTAATGGCCTGATCCAGTTGTTCCCCCATTGCCGTCCGGAAGAGGGGGGGTATCTGTCATTCGATTTTTTACTCAACCATGTTGTGGGGGTGGAGCCCCGGGCTGACAGCGCTGCCATGCAGGTGCTGAGCGCGGAATACAAAATGGTGAAACAACTGTCTGATAACCCTGATTTGATCAGTCGCTCCTGAGCGGGGATATAAGATACTGATGAGCCGATACCGCCCCCCCAGCCAACCTGCTGCTCCCTACATTACGCCACAAGGCCGCGATCGGCTGATGAATGAGTTGCGTCATCTCAGTGACACGCAGCGACCGGAAGTGACCAAGGCGCTGGCGGAGGCCGCCGCAGAAGGGGATCGTTCCGAGAACGCAGAGTATATCTATCGCAAAAAGCAACTCCGTGAAATCGATCGCCGCATTCGGTATCTTGTGAAACGCCTGGAAGTGGTGAAAGCCGTCGACAAAAAGCCGGCGGATCAATCGCGGATCTTTTTTGGCGCCTGGGTAGAGTTGGAGGATCTGGATGCCGGGGGTATCGAGGTGTATCGGCTGGTGGGCGCCGATGAAATCGATATTGATCGCGGTTGGATCAGTGTGGATTCACCCATGGCAAAAGCGTTGTTAAAGAAGCAGGAAGGTGACCAGGTCATTGTGTCCAGACCCAAAGGCGAAACCTGTTTTGAAGTGTCTCGGGTGAGCTATGATCCGTTTTGATAGCGTGCTAATTTAAAGACTTCCATTAACGGCTTTCTACAAGGAGCAGGGCCATGAAAACGGTATTTATTACGGGCGCCAATCGGGGATTAGGCCTGGAGTTCAGCCGACAATATCTGGCCGCGGGCAACCGGGTAATCGCAACAGCACGGAATCCTGAGGATTCAGAAGGCTTGCAGGCACTGAAAAAAGAATACGGGGAACACCTCAGTCTGTATCCCCTTGATGTGACCGATGCAAATTCACGGGCGGCTGTGTCGGACGCGGTGGGTGATCGTGTAATTCACCTGCTGATCAATAATGCCGGCTACTACGGTGCCAATAATCCCCTGGGTAAGCTCGACGAAGCGGACTGGAGCAAGGTGTTTCATGTCAATTGCATTGGCCCTGTCAAGATGGTGGCCCTGCTGCGTTCCAATCTGGGGAATGCCGGCAGCGCCACCGTCGCCATGCTCAGCAGTAAAATGGGATCGATGGGGGATAACACATCCGGTGGCAGCTACGTGTATCGCAGCTCCAAAGCAGCGTTAAATGCCGCCACCAAGTCCCTGGCCATCGATTTGGCCGAAGAGCAGATCAAAGTAGTGGCGTTACATCCTGGTTGGGTGCTGACCGATATGGGCGGCCCCAATGCCCTGATTGATGTAGCCATCTCGGTGAACGGCATGCGCAAAGTGATCGAAGGTCTGCAAACCAAGCAAAGTGGTGATTTTATTGCCTATGACGGAACCCTTGTTCCTTGGTAAGCGTGCCCCGGGAAGGGGGATGTGGGTCAGCTTTTTCATTGTATCGCTGATTTGGATCTGGCCCCAGTGTGGGTTCAGTGAATGGTATAAGCGCGATGAGCCCATTATGGGCACACGGGTTTTTGTTGAGTTATGGCACGATGACCCGGCAAAGGCGGCGTTGCTGATGCAGGGTGTAATGGACGAGATGGAGCGCATCAATCAATTGATGAGCCCCTACAAGACTAGCTCCGAACTGGCCCGGGTGAACCGTGATGCCGCCACGGCACCGGTGCAAGTCAGTCAGGAGCTGTTTGACCTGGTGCAGAAAGCCAACCACTACAGTGACCTCAGCGGAGGTGCGTTCGATATCACCTTTGCCTCGGTCGGCCATCAGTTTGATTATCGTAATCGCCGGCGGCCGGGCCAGCAGGAGCAGGCAACAGCAGCGGCACTCATCGGTTACCGCAGTCTGAAACTGGATCCCGTGACACGCACGCTCGAATTCGGTAAGCCCGGAATGCGCATCGATTTGGGGGGAATTGCCAAGGGGTATGCGGTGGATCAGGCGGTGTCCGGATTACTGGCAGCCGGTGTGGAGCACGCCATCGTCACTGCCGGGGGCGACAGTCGTTTGATTGGCGACCACCGCGGCCGCCCCTGGATGCTGGGCATCAAGCACCCCAGGGGGGAGGAGCACGTCATTACGCTGCCGTTGTCGGATTCGGCTATATCAACGTCCGGGGATTATGAACGCTTTTTTGAAGAAGGTGGCGTTCGTTTCCATCACATCATTGATCCCGCCAAAGGGGATTCGGCCCGTGAGTTACTCAGCGTGACGGTGTTGGCCGAACATTCGGTGGACGCGGACGCATTGTCAACCACATTGTTCGTACTTGGCCCACAGAAAGGCCTGAAATTAGTCAATTCTTTGGCAGGCGTCTCTGCGATACTGATAGATAGGACAGGAAAGGTCCGTTACTCAACCGATTTAGTGGATCCAACGATGCATTGATGATGAGGACATGGTATAACGGATTGCATTAGCTTATAAAAAATAACAATAAGAGCGGACCCGTGGCTTGCTATGAATTCGTCACTGATGCTGCACGATCCTGCTGATGCGGGCATACATACACCCAATTACGTTTTTGTTGCTGATCAACTGCAACAGCGTATTCTCTGTTCCAACATGGCCTCGCCGCACTTTGTGTTGACCCAGGAATCCAGTGAAGCGGATCTTTACCAGGCCTACCTCAACAGCCCATCCACCTCCATTCTCCAGCTAAAAAATATCAAGGAAGATCTTGTCGATGCGATGGTTAAAGCCAACGAGTCCGCCGAGGGGCACCTGTTTCGGTTTCGGGATGAAAACGGATACTGGCGCTTTGGTTTCCTGGAAAATACATTGCTTTACGGCGGCGAGGCCGCCAATCAGGAATTTCTGTGCGGAATGATAACACGGGTGCAAAATCCCGCCGCCTTTGTCGCCAGTGACTCATCCCTGTCTTCCCGCCTGGTGTGGATGACCGATCAGGATCTCAGGTTGACCAAAGTCAGTGGTGATTGTCGCACCCTGGGTTTTGATATTGCGACATTGCTGGCAACCGGGCAATTGAGTTTTCTGACCGAAGAAACCGGTGGTTTTCTGGATTCCATATGCCAGGATCTGTTTGTCAGCCCCAAACCTGAAACCCGGGTGGTGCGCCAGACCTTGCGCAGCCTGGATGGCAATGCCGTCTCGGCCACCATTCAATTTTCGCTGCTGTTTGATGAGTTCGGTTGCGTCATCGGAACATTGGGTATTGCTGAGTTCTTTCCCAGTCGGGAACTGCTGGAAAGTGAACGCCAATTGTTTGCGGCAACCTTTGATGCGGTTTCAGAAGGCTTTTTTATTACGGATCGCAGCGGCTTTATCCTGCGGGCCAACCCGGCTCTGTATGAGTTAACGGGCTTCTCACCAAGAGAACTGCTGGGGCTGCATTGCAGTCATATCTGGCGTGGCCGCTACGGCCCGGCGTTCTTTCGCAGTATTCGTCATAGCTTGCAGCGTAATAACAAATGGCGGGGAGAGTGCGACTTTGTACGTCAAAGCGGTGAAGTTCGGCCGGCTATTCTCAGTTTCAGTCAAACCCATAACTTTCGGCATGAAGTTCAGAATTACGTGGGCATGCTGATGGATATTGCCGATAAAAAACGCGATGAAATGCGGATTTACCGGTTGGCGCACTATGATTCCCTTACCGGCGTGGCGAACCGGCGCTTGTTCAATGAGCGCCTGCAGGATGCGGTGGCGGACTCAGAAGAAAACGGTACCAAACTGGCAGTGTTGTTTCTTGATATGGACCGCTTTAAGCCGGTAAACGACTCATTGGGTCACAGTGCCGGAGATCAACTCCTCAAATCGGTGGCCCGGCGCCTGATGTATTGCCTGGGAGAGGGGGATACCGTAGCCCGCATGGGAGGGGATGAGTTTGCCCTGGTATTACGCAACCTGCCGCAGGAGGAAGCGGAACAATGTGCTATCAAGATGGCGTCGCGGGTGTTGGCACAGTTTTTTGCACCGTTTTTGATAGATGGTCGTGAAGTGTATTCCTCGTGCAGTATTGGTATCAGCCTTTTTCCTCATCACGGTCAGAGTGCCGAGATACTGCTGCGCAGCGCTGATACCGCTATGTACGCGGCCAAGCGAGCGGGTAAAAACAACTATCAGTTCTACGATGATGACATGAACAAACGGGCCATGGACCGGCTGATTATGGAAAACGCCATGCGCAAGGCCCTGGTGCGGGAAGAGTTCGACCTGTTCTTTCAGCCCCAGTATTCCGTTCTCAATGGTGTAATGACCGGGATAGAGGTGTTATTGCGCTGGGACCATCCGGTGTTTGGGACCGTACGCCCCCTGGAATTTATTGATTTGGCTGAGCAAACGGACCTGATTATCCCCCTGGGCGAATGGGTCTTTCAGCAAACCTGCGAAAAGATCAGTCAGTGGCAGAAGCAGGGCGTGCAGTTTGGCCGAGTGGGCGTGAACGTGTCCGCCAATCAGTTTAAACGGGATGATTTTGCCGAATGGGCTCTGTTTCAGGTGCAGCGCTATGGGGTGAACCCGGCCCATCTGGAACTGGAAATCACCGAAAGCGCGATCATGGAAGACGTTGAGCACAGTTTGCAGATGCTGGAACAGTTGCAGCGTGCCAATATAAGAATCGCTGTGGACGATTTCGGTACCGGATACTCCTCTTTGAACTATCTGCGCAAGTTCCCCATCAGTACGCTTAAGATCGACCGGGTTTTCATAGAAGATATCGTCGACAACGAGGATACGCTGCAATTGGCCCAAACCGTGATCGCCATCGCCAAAAGCCTGAATCTTGGGGTGATAGCAGAAGGGGTGGAAACCTGGGAACAATACCAGATACTCAGTGAGAACGGTTGTGATGAGGTGCAGGGTTACTACATGAGCCGGGCGCTGTCGGAAACGGCGTTGCTTGACCTGGTAGCCTGTGTCTCTGAATAGATGATTTGCCTTCCGCCCGGGGGCTGCAGCTGTGATATTATGGCGTTTTTGTGGTCTATGGCAGGGGCAGTCGCGCATGAAGAAGCCAACCAAACCGGAATCTGATCAGACTCAAGATCAAAGCGATTCACCGCAGGTACAACAAGGCCATCCGCTCTTTGACTGGCGGCCGCTTTTTTTTACACTCTTATTGTTTGCACTGTATTACACCTTCTCGGCACAGAGTGAAACCGGCCCCAAAGAAATTCCCTACACCCAGTTCAAGCAACAGCTGATGAACGATGAACTCGCCTCAATTACCATGCGCGGGCAGCAGATCAATGGCCGTTATCGGAATAGTGACAAGGTCAATGGTTTTGATTTTAAAACCTATATGCCGGATATACGGGATGAGTCGCTGCTGGAACTGATTGAAAGCAGAAACGTAGAACTGAAGGCCAAGAGCGAAGAGCTGCCAACCTGGGCCACGGTGTTGATCAGCCTGCTGCCGTGGATTCTGATTTTTGGATTTTTTGCCTACAGTAATCGTGCCCTGCAAAATCGCATGGGGGGCGGTGCCGGCCTGTTCGGTTTTTCCCGCTCTCATGCCAGGCTGTATGAAACGCCGGAGACCAGTGAAATCAATTTTGATGAAGTGGCTGGGTTAGAGGGGGCTAAACAGGATTTGCGGGAAGTTATCGAGTTTCTGCGTAACCCGGACAAATTTCGAAAACTGGACGCTAAATTGCCCAAAGGCATATTGATGATGGGGCCTCCCGGCACGGGTAAGACATTGCTGGCGAAGGCAACGGCCGCCGAAGCGGGTGTGCCGTTTTTCAGCATCAGCGGCTCTGAGTTTGTTGAGATGTTTGTGGGGGTGGGTGCCGGTCGGGTACGCAGCATGTTCCAGCAGGCACGGGAGAAAGCACCGGCACTTATTTTTGTTGATGAAATCGACTCAGTAGGGCGGGTGCGCGGAAGCGGAGTGGGGGGCGGCAATGACGAGCGTGAGCAGACGCTCAATCAGATACTGGCGGAAATGGATGGTTTTGCCAGTGATGAGCCTGTAGTGGTGCTCGCAGCCACAAACCGGCCCGATGTACTGGATCCGGCGCTCATGCGCCCGGGTCGGTTTGATAGAAAAATCACCCTGGAGTTGCCACAGAAAAAAGCCCGCTTGCAGATATTGCAGGTACGCACGCGGCGTAAGCCGCTGAGTGATGATGTGGATCTGGAGCAGCTCTCTGCACGTACCATTGGCTTCTCCGGAGCGGATATTGAAAACCTGGTTAATGAAGCGGCACTGCATGCGGCGCGGGAAAACAAATCGCTCATTGAGCAAAGTGATTTCGAGCATGCCCACGATAAAATCCTGCTGGGCACCGAGCGTCAGGATATTTTGAATGGCGATGATAAAAAACGTATCGCTTACCATGAGTCGGGGCATGCCCTGTTATCCATGTTTCTGACTTACGCGGATCCGGTCAGTAAAGTGACGATCATACCCAGGGGGCGCGCCTTGGGTGTCACCGAAACGATGCCGGTTGAAGATAGGGTTAACTACACGCAGGAAGTGCTTGAAGACCGTTTGTGTGTGTTACTGGGGGGGCGTTGTTCGGAGCGTGTCGTATTCGGAAACGTGAGCTCCGGTGCAGCCGATGACCTCAAACAATGTACTTTACTGGCACGCCGGATGGTGACGCAGTGGGGTATGAGTGAAAAACTCGGCCCGGTACATTTCCCACAGCACGAAGAGCATCCCTTTTTGGGCATGGAGATGGCCACTTCCAAAGATTTCAGCGATGTCACCGCCCATACCATCGATCTGGAGGTAGAGTCATTGATTAAGAAAAGTGAAGAACGCACGCTACAAATTCTGCGGGACAAGCGCCGTGATCTGGATGCCCTGGCCGAGGCTCTAATGGCTAATGAAACCGTTTCTGCGGAAGAGATTCGGCAGTTGATCAAAGTGGATTAGTGCAGCTTCCACTTGCCAGGTTCTACTTACCAGCTGTAGTTAACGGTATAGGTGAGGGTGTCTTCCTGCTCGGGTTTGAGTTTCAGGTTGAATTCTATGGTTTGGCTGTCGGTTTTCGTGAATGGCTCTGAGTGATCCACGATTTCCCAGTTGGTCCAGCGGTACAGCGGTTCAATCACGGTTACGGTAACGGCTTGTTTTTTGCGGTTCTTGACTGTGATTTCGAAGGATTCCTGAGCCCTGTTTTCCCGTGTGTGAAGCTCGTAGTTCAACCGGGTCCGCTCACCGCTGATATCAAATGCGTTGCCGGTATAGAGTGACACCAGCGCGCCCTGTGCTGTGTGGTCAATGTTATTTTCACCAAGGAATTCCAGTTGTTTGTCTTGATCCTGTTGATAAAAGCGAACCCTGCCTTTGGGTAGGGAAACCCCCAAGCCGTTGTCTTTGCTGTTGCTGAATTGGCGATAAATCCAGACTTTGGTGTTGCTCTTTACCCCGTAATTCGGATCATTCCGAATGTGTTCCATATTGGCAGGGTAACGGGCATCAATCTGAGCCCCGTTATACAGGTAGCGGGTTTCAGATTTGATTCCGCTTGCGCGAATAAATTCGACCTGTTTGCTTTCACCGTTATCCAGGTTTACGGGGCGGTCGATGCTGTAGAGATGGTAGTCATCAAAGTCCTTTTCAGTGATTTGGGTTTTGACTCTGGCGGCAGCCATCATTCTGACCTGAGCCAGTTGTGCTTCCTGCGGTGCTATCTTGTTGAAATCACCTGCCATCAGTTTAACTTTGGCATTATCGAAGTTCTTGCCGGAATCATTGTTGATAGTAACCCAGGCGCTTAAATCCAGTTGATCGCTGCTCTCCCGGGCCACCAGATTGTAGTCTGCTTTCCAGCTCAGTCCGCCGGTAAGATAGGCCAGTTCTACTGATATCTTGCCGGACGTGGCGGAATCCAATTGCAGATTCAGTGCCGGTTTCAGCAGGGCATCGTCTTTCAGGGCCGGAAACAGGGGCGTGCCGGGCAGCCCAAAACGTGTTTTACCATCTATTTCAATAACAGGTACACCGCTGGAGGTGCCACTGCGGATTATTGTTCCCGATAGGATTTCAGTCTGGTTGTTGCGAGTGACTTCGAAATCGATGACTTCACCCTCATAATGCTGCAACAGCAAACTTTCATTCACCGGCAGCGAGTGATAGTTCTGCTCCAGTACGAACAGCTGATCTTTTTTCTCCAGTGGGCGAAAGATTACGGAATCCGGCTCCAACTGTGTGGTGATTTCCTGATAGCGGACCTGATTGATGCCGGGTTTCAGGGTCAACTGCAGAGTGTCTCTCACCACGGCAAAGTTGTCGTTATAGAGGGTCAAAGAGGGTGCCGAAGTGTGGGGCGGTGCGCTGTGCGCAGCTTGTACTGCAATGGCACACACAATGGACGCTGCGCTAATGGGTGTCAGTTTTATATCCATGGTTGCTCCCACTCAGGCTTTTTTGTTGGTTTTACGCTTTTGGATAGCGGGCCTGCAGTTCCTTATATACCGTATCCTGCAGATCGGTAGTTTGATCGCTTACAGTGTTCAGGATTTCTGCCAGATGTTCGTTGTCTTCTTTGCCATGCCACTGTTTGTGATAGGTGCCTTCTTTATAGCCGTGATCCTGGCGAAAGAAGTTCAACACATTCTTGCCCACATACTGATGGTAGAGTTGGACCAGGCTAAAATCACTCAGTTCCATTAGTTGACAGAACAGGGGAATGGAAAAGTGTTGGGTGGTCAATGTGTTCCGGGCCAGTTCTTCAACCGCCACCAAGAAGTCCTGGGTGCTGTTTGCGCTTTTCCACTGGGCTTCCATAGTCTCCGCAATGCTCTCTACGCTATCACCGGAGGTCAGTAAAATGCTCATACCGAAATGCCAGATATCAACGATTTCCAACTGAATTTGATGGGTATCCGGTGTTTGCTTTTTCCACCACTTCCAACCGTGGTGATCCATCAACTCGGCGCATTCAGTCCAGATGGCGCGATACCATTCGTATCCCTGTTGTTGCCACTGAGGGTGTACTTTGCTGTTCATCCTGTTTTGCAGTTCAAGCATACTGATAAAAGCGTGTTTCATAAAAACTCCTATTCAAAACCCAATGACTGTACGTTGCGTTCGCGCTCCCGTAGCAGGTGTAATCCAGCGTAAAGTACGATCAGCCCCGCCATGCACAGATAGAGATGCCACCAGTAACTGGGTAACGCAGTCAGGTATTGTTCAGGGCGATCAGGGTTATAGTAAACCTTGTTGATGGCATGGTTCCGGCGCAAGTCGGCCTTTTGGATGACATAACGTTTTTCACCAACCTGATAGAAAAGCCCGGACTGTGCCGGGGTGATGTCCGTAACCGGCCAGCGCTGTTTTTCGATGGTAGAGGTCAACAGATAGAGACTCATCAGGAGAACGCTCAGACCTCCGGCAATGGCCAGATAGGCGATGATCAGGAACAGCGGGTGTTTGGATTTATGATCGGACATAATCGGTATCGTCAGAGTGTTCTGCCCTATGCTAGCCTGTCTCTATTTAACTCACAACGCGTGAGGCCAAATATATGTGTGGCCGTTTTAATATTATCGACGATCAAGCTATGCGGGATTTGCTTCGTACCCTTGGTTTCGATTTCAATTTTCCCACGCGAATTAATATCGCACCTACCGAGGCTGTACCGGTGATCATGAAGACTGATCAAGGGCTGGCCATCCATGAGATGCGCTGGTGGTTGACCCCCGCATGGGCACCGGAAATCACGTCGCGGTTTTCCATGTTTAACGCCCGCAGTGAAGCCCTGGATACCAGTAAGGCGTTTCGCGGCCCGTTTCGTCACAAACGTGGCATTATGCCGGCGTCCTCCTTTATTGAATGGCGAAAGCTGGGGCAGGGTAAACAGCCTTATCTGATTCGGCCTCAATACGGGGTGCTTATGTTTGCGGCCATCTGGGATCAATGGGAGAAGTCTGAGCATTACATTGAAAGTTGCGCCATGGTTACCACTGCGGCCGCCCCCGCCATGGATTGGTTACATCACCGGATGCCGGTAATGTTGTCTCTGGATGAAGCCCGGGAGTGGATGAATCCTGAGACGTCTAAAGCGCGCTTACAGCAGATTATGGCGCAGGGGTTGTCAGCGGATTTGCAAGCCGTGCCTATTTCACCACGGGTGAACAGTGGCCGGGATAAAACCGCCGCTGTTCTGGAGGAAGAGGGGGCTCCGGTAGTCATTCCCGGGTGTTGATCTAGTCGTCTGAGAATATGCGTTTGATGACGTCACTGAGGTTCTGCGCCGGGGCTTTTTCATCAAGCGGTAATACGCCATCACCATCAGTAGCACTTTGTTCAGACGCATCTGCGGCAGGTTCCTTGCCCAGCTCCAGCATAATGCTCTGTTCGCGCTCACGTTTGCGGTCACGCTCTTGCATGTAGCCAAGATCCTGTAATCGGGCAATGGCAAGCAATGATTTTGCGCGCATGGTATCCAACTGTTTTTGTTGTTGTTCGATGATACCGATAGCCACTGTTTGCATCTGCCGCCGCTGCTGACGCAGTTGTCTGGCGGTTTCCTGTTCCAGCTCGGTGACTGTCTGCCGCAGCGCGATGATGCGGGATTCGAAACCGTAGAAACGATTTAAACGGGTGTCCCGTGCCGCCATCAGTGCTCTGATACGTCGCTCAAGCTCCAGCAGCATATTGTTCATTGCCACCTGCTCTTTGGTTGCCTCCCAGCGCTTTTCAATCGCGGTGGCGTTAAGATCCCAGAGTAGCAGGCCCTTTAACAGTTTGAGTTTTTCCCACTCTTCGAAATACAGATCGGGATCATTCAGGTCCACCAGTGCCGCTTCGATGGCATCAAGCCGTTCTTTTTGGATCAGTTGCGATACATTGGCCAGGCCCGTCAGGTCATTGTTGGCAATGATCTGGTTGAGCCTGGTTTCGAATTCGTCCAGCTTTACCCGGGAATACGCGTAAAAATTCTTCGAGTTATCAATGGCTTTTTCAGCTTTTGGGGCCAACTCATTGAGCCGCTCCACGTGTGTATTGATCATCTCGTTAAAACTGGGGAACTGCTTTTCCCAGTGACGAAGCACCATGTACAGTCGCTGTAACTCGCGATAATCCCGATACAGGCGGTGGAACTCATTACTGGCAAAGTAGCGGTACAGGTGCTGTGTTACCTTATCTTCCACCGGCAATTTGAACTCAGGCAGCTTACCCATTGCATCGTGACCGGAAATGTCCACAGGGCTGATGCGCTCGATCCAGTCTGGCTGCTGAATCTCCTGCTTGATGGTGTCGAGGCGGCGGCGTTGATTCCTGAAAATCTTATAGGCGGATTTATAGCCGTCCAGTGCATCCTGCAACGCTCCCAACTCTTCAAATACAAAGGGCACATTGAGAATACTTTCCTGTACGGATGGATCAGTCAGGGGGCGCTCGTTCAATTCCATCCAGGGGGTCAGTGCATCCAGTTTTCGATCGGAATGAAAATGGGTCCAGCCCAAGGCCAGCAAGGCTCGATTTGCCACCGGCCCGTAGAGCCGCACCCGGTGCAGCACCTGTTGTGCCTGTTGTAACTGGTTGGCACGCAGATAGTGAATGCCCAATGCAAGCGCTGCCTGATCGGTGAGGGTTTTATCCAGCTCTGTTTGCGGGCGGCTCCTGTTGAGTACATCGGAATAATAGGTTGCCGCTTGTTCCATATCCCCCAACTGCGCCAGAGCCGATGCCATATTGAAGCGGACAAAGAGGCTTTGTGCCTGGTCTTCTCGCAGGTATTGACTCAGGGACTGGGCTTGATCCACTTGCCCCAGGCGGATATGACATAGGATCTGCAGTAACAAATGTTCGGTGGCACGGCTTTCCAGTGGCTCGTTAATGCTGGAGGTGAGGATGTCTAATGCGTGCTGTGGATCACCCCGTTTGTAGTAGATGCGAGCCAGTTGGTACCAGGATTCGTCGGCACCTTCAACCGAGGTATAAGTATCCAGCAGAGAGCGGAATATGGCTTCCCCTTGATCCAGCAGGCCATAGGAAACGTAGAGCGCACCCAATACCAGTTCCGCATGCTCGCTGTTGCCTGCAAACTGGCCCCGTTCCTTCGCTACCAGTATCTTGGTGATGGCCGAAAAGTAATGCTCCTGATAGAACTCAAACAACAAATCACCGTAGGCCAGGTCTTCAATGGCGTGGGGCTGATCAATGGGCAGCGGCTCCCTGGGTTGTTCGGGGACGGCTGGGTCAGTGGTTTCTTCAGATCCAAACCAGTCAAAGGGATCGAGATCCAGGGCAAGGGCAGGGCTGGGCGCCAGTACGCCGATGGCAGCCGCCAGCATACCCACTTTGCAAAAGCGAATAACCGCATTGGGTGTTAATGAGATGTTGTCGTGATGACGTTTCGGTTTCAAAATCAAATCCTGGTGGCCGTTGCCATCACTCCCACTGCTTCAAGCGGAAGCCGGGTTGTTTACGAAGATCATCACCTTCAATTTTCAGCTCAATGTACTTTGTGCCACTGCTCTTCTCAAATGCCATGCTGACTGCACGCTTGTAATCGCGGCCTTCCGGGCCCACGCCGGTGACCACTGCCACCAGCTCGTGTTCGCCCACGGGAAGGTTACCGGTAAACAGGCGTTGTACCGCGCCACGGTTCATGGCTTTCAGTTCCCGTTCGGTATAAAGGTGATTGCTGATGGGGCGGTCGTTTAACTTCAGCGTTACCCCGTCCAATTGGAAGTATTCCAATGCGTCGAACGATACAAAGACATTGACCTGGGTACTGCTGGGAAACAGCAGGTCTTCTTCCAGAATGAAAAGATCCCGGTTTACCTGCAGAATTTTCTCTTTCAGCTGTTGCATTTCCTGCTGCATGGTTGCCGGATCTTTTTTGGCAACAGTACCTTCGGCTGCGGCATCCGGGCTTTCCGATCCATAGAGGATCTGGTTCAGATCAACGAACTCGCTCTCTTCTTCCGGTGCGGTCATTTCCGCTTTTGGTTTGGCGCTCACCGTTTCGGCAGGGGCATTTTCATCTTCATCCAGAATTTCATCGATCTCGATGAACTCCAGATCTTCCCCTAAATCCAGGTCGATGGTTTCGTCGGTTTCAGCCGCCCAGGCCATACCGCACAGCGATATGAGCATGAGGGCGGTAAAGAATCGGGCCAGTTTGTGATTGATCGCGTTCATTTGCTTCACTTCACTCGTTTGGATTCGCCTATTCAGATACCAGTGTTTGCAGGATGGTATCGAATTTGTTGACATCACCAGGCTCAAAGCCATCCTGCAGATGCCGAATTACGCCATCCCGGTCCACAATAAAAGAGGAGGGCAGATCGTTAATGTCGTAGCGCTCACTGACCACAAACCGGTCATCAAAAAGCATGGTCAGATCCAGGCCTTTGTGCTCCCGATAATGTTCAGCGTCGCTGCGTTTTTTATCCAGGGTAACGGCCCAGACTTTTACACCGAAATCCCGGTATTTCTGTTGCAGTTGCTCCAGTGCCTGTAATTGCACCGGGCAGGAACGGCACCAACTTGCCCAGAACACCACAGCGACAATGTAGCCCCTTTGTTCCGACAGGCGCAGATTGAATGGGCCGTCGCTGTGTAGCGTGAAGTCCGGCGCATCGTCACCCACCGGCGGCTTTTTGGCAAACACCGCCGGACTTGCCAGCAACGCCAGCCCGATCACTCCATACTGTACCCTTCGCCACATGCTCTGCATCTTGTTTCTCACGGTTGGTTACGATGGAATAAAGGAGATTGGGTAGGTGTCCTGCCAAACGCCCACATCCATCGCACCGAAGTTGATGCGCTTCACTTTCAATACGATCTTGCGTTCCAGGTCGGCATCGTTCAATTCACTGCTGACCACTTCACATTTGGTTACGGTGCCATCAGGCTGGATAACCATACTCAGTACCACGGTGCCTTCCAGAGCCGGGTTCTTACGCAAGGCGCGGCGATACAGCGAGTAGATCGAGCCTTTGTATTTATCGAATACCAACTGGATGTCTTCGGTGGATCGGCGCGCCTTGCCATCGGCACCGCGGCGTGTTTCTTTTTCGGCGGCAGGGTCAGCGATCTGGCTTTCCACCTGCGTGCTTTGTACTCCCGCCAGTGAGCCGGAGCCACCCCCGCCGGAAGAGGCTTTCGATGTGCTGACACCGCCACTGCTGCCCAGGGCCATGGAACCCACCAGATTGCGTTGGGTTTTTTGCTCCTGAGCCCCCACTGAAGACACCGCTTTTTGTTCTGTCTTCAGGTCCGCCAGATCGTTGCTGTCCCGCAGATCACTCAGATCGTCGAATACCGCAATGGCGGCCTTAGCCTGCTCTTTGGCGGTAGGTTTGGGTTTTTCCTCTTTTTTAGGCTCTTCTTTCTTGGGCTCTTCCTTGGGTTCCTCTTTTTTCTCTTCCTCTTTCTTTTCCTCTTTGGGAGGTGGCGGAGGCGGTGGCGGCTTTTGCTTTTCCATCACCAGCTTCGCCAGACGAGGCGGGATTTTTTCCACCTGATCCCGTTGTTTTTCCGGCACGGGAATGCTGGGCAAAACCAACAGCAGAATGACAAACACCACCGCAAAAACCACGAACAGCTTGCGAAAGAGTTTCTCCTCTTCCGCGGCTCGATCCCATGGCAGGCTCGGCGTTGAGTAATACAGCGGTTTCATGATTTCTTGTCCTCCGTTTTCTTGAGGACAGCCAGTGAAATCCTTGAATACTCGTTACTGCTGCAGGTCATCATGATTTTGCGCAGCAGGGCGTAGGGAATTTCCTTGTCACCCATGATGGTGACGTTCCGTTCTGCCACGCCCAGCTCGTTCACCATCAGTGCCGGGGCCTTGCTGGCCTGGTAGCGCAACTCTTTCTGCAGGGCAGGTATGTTGTCGCTGGGCAATGACATGATGGTTGGAACCTCTTCCACAATCCGGCCGTTCACCAGAATCGTGCGGTCATTCACCATAATGGTCAATGTTTCACGGGGTAACTGCTCGGCGATGGACTCCGGCAGCTTAATGGATTTCTGATTCGGCAGCTGGGTGGTGTTGGATGAATTCACCAGCAGGAAGAACACCAGAATGGTGAAAATATCCATCAGTGACACCAAGTTGACGCTGGGCAGAAACTGGCGCTTATGGCGCCGGTCCATGCGTTTTGCACGATGGGATAACTTCACGCAGCACCTCCTTTGGTCACACCGGTGGAGGAGGATTTCTGTTGATCCGGTGGTGCATCACCGATGGCGATGTCAGGGAACAATTCAGCGTTTTGTACATCGGTGCCAACCACTTGCTTGGTTACCCGCACTTTGTCCATGGTGGTGACCAGTACTTCGTAGGGAGTACTGGGTTCCAGCAACAGGGTTATTTCAGTGATGTCCGGGAAGCGGGTTTTCACCGCCTTCAGGGTTTTCACCAGGGTGTTGAAATCGTGCTTGCCGGCTGTATTGGGGATGATTTTCAGCGGCCCTGTCTGACGGTCGACCACTTCCAATCGATTGTTGTATATCAGCACTTCCAGCACGATCGGCTTTTTGTCTTCCTGCTGCTGTTGCGCGGCCGGGGTGGTGGCAGGCAAATTCAGCTCCAGGATAGAGATCTGCGAAAACACAGCGGTAATCAGAAGAAACGGCACCAACACCACCATCAAATTCATGAAGGCGGTTATGTTGATTTCAGCGTCTGCTGTGTGTCTTCGACGCGAGCGTCTACTCATATCGGCTCCTGCTCAATCGTATTCGTTTGATCAATGTCGGTAACTGACATTAACCCTGTCCGTTGCTCTGTGCCTTTTGGCTTTGGGCCTGACGGAATACGTTGAGGAATTTTACGGAAGCCATTTCCATGCTGTCGATGAGCTGGTTGGTTTTATTCTGCAGATAAGTGAACGCCAACAGTAAAGGGATGGCCGCCATCAAACCAAATGCGGTGGTGTTCATGGCTACCGAAATACTGGCCGATAACAGGTCCGCCTTTTGCGAGGGATCCGCGCTGGCAACTGCGGTAAAAGCGTTAATCAGACCCATGATGGTACCCAACAGACCCAGTAGGGTAGCGATATTGGCAAAGGTGGCAATGTAGTTGGTGCGGCGCTCCAGATGCGGAATGGCTTCCATCAGGCCTTCTTCCATGGCCATCTCCACTTCGTCGTGGCGGGTGGCATAGGCGCTTCTGGACAAGCCGTATACCAGGATTTTGGCCACTGCACTGCCGGAGTTTTTGGCCTCTTCCATGGCGGACTTGAACTTGCCCTGGGTCAGCAGCGGGAACAGCTTTTTCCACACCATCTGGTTGCGGGTTTGAGTCAGATTCAAATAAATGAAGCGCTCAAGCGTGATGGCCAATCCCACCAGGAACACCGCCAGTATGATGTACATAAAGGGGCCGCCTTCCTGAAAGAACTGTGCGGTGGTGGTGATCAGTCCTGCGCTTTGTTCAGCCGCATTCATTGTGTCAGACATTTTGGTCTCCTGCGTTACCAAATATTGGTTTATCTGTTCGTTGATTTGAATCGTTGCTACGAGTCTAAGGGTCAGGCTTTCGTATTGTTATTGGTTTGGTACCATAAATCCTTATTGATCAACCGCTTGGGGATCAGAATGCTGAAGCAGGTTAAAATAATCCACCTGTCTGCGCAACTCGTCCTGGTCCACCGGTTTCAATGAATCGTTCAGCAACTGAGAGTCGAGGCTGGGCTTGGATTGCCAGGGGTCAACCGACAATTCGCGGTTTTGCCAGGGCACCACGTTGAGCACGTTGGGTGCTTCTTTGGTGCCAATGATGGTGGTGCCTTCATCCAATGCCCATGTGGCTCTGCTTAACAACACAGTACCCAGTATTAAAATGAAAAAAAGCGTCGGCCTAATGTTCATTGTGTCCTTGCAGCTCGTCGTTGTAATTCAATGATCCAGCCGTTAACTTTTTTATCCGGTTCGGGAAGCAACGTCTGATAGGTTTCGAATTCTTTTAGGGCCAATACGGGATCATGCAAATACAAATCCGCCAGTACCGCTAAATTATAGTGGGCTGGTGCATAATTTTCGTCGATTCGAATCGCAGATTCATAACTCACCTGGGCTTGCCTGAACTTGCCAAGCTGCCGGCTAAGTACGCCCAACTCATTGAGAAGGCGAGGGTTTTTGCCATGCTGCAGGATTGATTTCTGAAGCAGATCATAGGCTTCCTGGATATTGCCCTTTTTTCTCAAAACAATGGCCTGGTTCACAATCGGGCCTGATAGGGCCGGATATTGCGTTGCCAGATCCCGGAATCGAGCCTGCGCGGTATCCAGATTGCCTTTGCGCAGCTCAGCCACCGCCCGGTTGAAATCCGAACGGGCCAGTTCCGCCTGCTGTACCTGTTCCGGATCACGGGTCAAAGGCTCCTGGCCGGGTTGATTGAGCCGTGCCAACACAGCGGCGGAGTCGGCATCCTGAATGACGGGTGCGGCGGATTCGGGTTGATCCGGTTGTGTCTCCTCGTCGCTGGTTTGTGCACTGGCTTGCTCGGGTACGGTTGCCGCATCGGACTTTTCGGCCGGAACTTCTCCGGTCAGGTCAATGGTTACCGAATCCGGCATCTCAAAATCGCCGGCTTCCAGCTGGCTGTCATCACCGGAAGAGAGCATGGAGCATCCCGTGGCAAGCGCCAGCAGTGGAATCAGCATCATAGAGCAGATGGATGATTTAATAGATGTCATCAACATACTCCTCAGTGAGTTCGGTTTTGTTGTAGCGCCCGGGGGACAGTTTACTCAGGGATTGGTAGCTCTTCTGCACCCATTCATCCCACACGCCGTTAAGGGTACGTTCGGTGTTGGTCTGGAAAATGGCAATGGCCTTATCTTCAAGGGGAATGGCCTGGTCTTCCAGCAGGATTTCATATTCTTCCAGGGCCAGTTCGTCCAAGCCGCGGGGGCGTTCGCTGTCCATGATGCTGCGGGCAAACAGGCGATAGACTTCCCCCAGCTTATAATTGGCGGCCGTGGTGAAATCAATGACCCCGAATTGGACGGTGCGGGTATAGGCTGCGCTGGCTTTTTGCATGGCGGCCTTCTTCTTGCGCAGGCTGCTTTTCAGCGGCTGTGTCAGCCGAATACTGCGAAAATCGGCGAACAGGGCATCGGCACTGTGGTATGAGCCATAGGCGGCAAGATACAGGGTACGGTCTGTTTGCTCCGAGCCTGCAGCGGAGTGGGTTTCCACCAGTTTATTCAGCCAGAAATAACGTTTATTGCTGTCTCCGGCTTGTTCATACAGATTCACCAGTTTGTACTGGGCTTCCATGCGGGGGCCAACCGGGCGCTCGTAATCCCAGACAAACTTTTTGTACAGTTCGATGGCTCCGTCGGTATCGCCGGTTTTCTCGCGCATCTCTGCAGCTTGCAGCAGGGCTTCCCGTGCCAATTCCGGGTTGCTGTCCTGGTTGAGCAGGGCGATCGTGAGCAGCTCGCCTGCGGCCATGGCAAGGTTGCCGGTTTTTTCGTAGGCAAAACTGAGCTTGGCCGGAATGGAGGCGGTGAGGCTGTGGCTGGGGAAACGCTGGCGGAAAGATTCCAGTACCGCGATGGCCTTATCGTATTCCTCCAGTTTCAACAGGAGGTTGGCCGCATCGTAATCCGCGTTGGCACGCACCGAGGCATTGGGTACCACAGCAGCCACCCGCAGGTATTCACCGGCGGCTTCTGCCAGGCGGCCATCCTGTTCCAGGATTTCACCCTGCTTGTAGATACTGGTGGCGAGGTTTTCCCTGAATTTGGCGCGCTGCTGCGCTTGCAGGGATTCGAACTCCAAGACCTTGGTAATGGCTTCTTCGGCCTTGACCCAGGCCTGTTTGTCGAACATGCCGTTGGCATAGGTGATCCAGGCTTTTTCCCGTAATGCCTGGGGTGCCGGTGGCACCAGCTCAATGATCAGCTGCGCGGTGACAATGGCACCCTCCACGTCACCCAACAGCAGTTGATCTTCGATGACGTTATCCAAAATCCGTGGGGTGTGCTCATTGGCCGGGTACGTTTTTGCGAAACGCAGGGAGCTGCTGGCGCGCTTGGCCACCCAGCCTCGGCGGGTAGGGTCATCCTTGGCTAATGTGTTGAGATATTCCTGATGGGCCAGCAAGCCAAAGTAGGCGGCTTTTTCGGCATCCGGATGGGGTGGGTAGTCGTATGCGGTGCGCTCGAATTCCTCGATGGCCGGACGGAAATCCTTGGCGGCAAACAGGGTTTCACCCAACAGCATGTTCATGGTGGGGGCGCTTTCGTCATTGGGGAAGGTGGCCAGGAATTCCCGATACCATCGGGCCGCGACGCCATAATCCTTGGGCAATTTGGTTTTTTGTGCAGCGGCATGGTAGTGCTGGGCCAGCTCGATCAGGTGTTGCTTCAACTCGTTGCTGTATTGGGCTCTGGCTTCCGGTGTTGCCCGCGCCCAGAATGCACTGTAAACCCCGTATTGATCGACAAACTTTTCTTTATAGGGCAACACCAGGCTGGGAAAACCGCCTTTCTGGTAAGTGTCGATGACCTTGGAGGACATGGAAGGCGCCATTGGGTGCAGCGGATTTTTCTGTGAGAACATGGCGTAGGTATCCGCCGCATCCTTATAGCGCTCCTGATACAGGTAGAGTTCCGCCAGCGCGGCGTAAACCTTGAATTCGTAGACCCGGGAACCATTGTTACGGAAGTACTCCGAGACGCTCTGGGCACCCTCTAGGTTGGAGAAGGACATGCTGAGTACACGCAGTGTGTCGTCGAGGGTTTTCTGCTGGGTCTTGGACACTTCCGGCAGGGGGATGGCCTCAATTTTGGTGATGGTGCGCTCACGTCGTTCTGCTTTCCGTTCCTCTTCTGTTTTCGGGGGCGGAGTGGGCATGTACCCGTCCAACAGCGTCACAAAATCCTGTACCGCCAAATCGTAATCACCCAGCTTGTACAAGCTCCAGCCGTGCTTGTAGAGGGAGTGCTCATAAAATTCCCGCTGCGGTCCGGCCTTCAGCACATAGGCGTAGGCGGCGGCAGCGGGCTGATATTCCCCCAGCAGGAACAGGTGCTCGCCGCGGCGGAACTGAGCTTCGTAGGTAAACTCGCCATCGGGGTATTTGGCCACCAGGGTGTTGAGCGTAGTCAGTGCTTTTTCCTGTTCCCCGCTCAGGTCATAGGCCTTGGCCAGCAGATAGTATTCCTCTGACAGGTCGGTGCCATCGGGCGCCCCCAGGATCAGTGCCTCGTAGATCGCCACTGCTTTTCCGTACTGCAGGACATCGCCCTCTGCCGCCAACTCAGCGGAGTCCACCAGGGGGGATTCTTCCAAAGACTCGATCATCTGGTCTTCTGTGGCCACCATGGTGAGATCGGCCATGCGCCGCATGGCCAGGGCCCGCTCTTGCTGGGTGGAGAACAGGGCAACGGCTTGTTCGTAGGTCTGCAGTACCCGTTCCGCCTGGATGGGTTCAAGCTCTTGGGGCAGGACGCTGATGTCGCGGTGTTTGAGGTCTGCCAGAGTCAGGTCACGGCCTTCCGCAGAGGCTGAGCGTTGGCTGGAAGGCGCACAGGCCGTGAGCATCAGCGCACCGGCGATGGAACAGGCGGCAAGAGTAGAGGTCACCCAACTTGGTTTTGACTGTCTGATAGATTTACTCACTCGTAACAACCTGGCACTTCTTATTCTTGTCTCAACGAAGCGTAAATTCCGGTGGGCCAAAGGATTAATAGCTTTGATTGTCGCCGGTTTTAGATCAACTGGCAAAAAAGCCCAGGCGTGGATTGTAAATTTTGTGCGCCCGTTATCCAAAAACCTCAAAGCACTGGCGGGGTTTAGCCCGTTTGGCTTGTCGGTGATCTGATGTGTGATCTGCTGTATAGTGCAATCGTACGCTTTTCAGATAGTTATAGATGGGAATATAGCAACTTTGAGACAATCTGACACGGTTTATCTGCTGGATTCAAGCATCTATATCTTCCAGGCGTGGTTTGGCATTCCGGATCGATTTCAGGATGCCCATGGGCGGCCGGTGAACGCGGTCTATGGGTATCTGAAGACTCTGTTGGCTCAGCTGCAGGCGTTAAACCCCGTGTATATGCTGGCTGCCTTTGATGAAAGCTTGTTCAGTGGCTTTCGTCATACCCTTTATCAACCCTATAAGGCCAATCGTGCACTGCCGGATGATGATCTGGCCCGGCAACTGCATTTGTGCCGGGCCCTGACACAATTAATCGGTGTTCATTGTGTCGGCGATGAGGTCTATGAGGCCGATGATTGGCTGGCATTGGGGGCGCAAACCGCCAGATTGTCGGGGCTCAGGTCTATTGTATTGACCCGGGATAAGGATCTTGCGCAGTTGATCACCCCGGGCGATCTGTGGTGGGATTGGTCTGCGGATATCCAGCGGGATCACCCGGCGTTGCAGGCCCATTGGCAGGTTCGCCCTGAGCAGATTGCGGACCTGCTGGCGCTGACGGGGGACAGTGCGGACAATATCCCCGGCGTGCCCGGGGTGGGTGATAAATCAGCCAGAGCTCTGGTGCAGCACTTTCATGATCTGGAAAACCTGTATGCCAACCTGGAAGCCGTCAGGGAAATGAATGTGCGCGGCGCAAATCGGTTGTACACAGCCTTACTTGATACCGAGGAAGATGCCTTCCTGTTCAGGGAGTTGATTCGGCTGCATCCGCCACCTCACGCGCTGCCGCTGAATAATCTGAGATTCAATGCTGCCAGTCAGGATACCCTACTGGCGTATCTGGATGCCCAGGGGCTGGGGGCGGCATTCCACAACCTGGTGAAGCGACATTATGCTTGATACGCGGATTCTGAATGAATTGCTTGACTGGCTGAGCGACCTGCTCGGCACCGATTACCGTACTGCGCAGGCGCGCCCCTCCGGCGCCGGCTGCATCAACGAAACCTACGAAATTTACAGTCAGCAATTGGATTCTGTGTTTGTCAAAGTGGGGCCCGTTGGCCAACTGGACATGTATGAGAAAGAAGCCCTGGGTTTGCAGTTGCTGGATCAATGCCCCGCCATACGCGTACCGGCGGTATTGGGGGCGGCGCGCTTGCAGCACTGCTCGGTGTTGGCCATGGAGTTTATAGCGCTGGCGGCCATCAAAGCCCGGCATGAGGCTCGCTTTGGCGAGGCGTTGGCGCAGTTGCACAGCATGCAGGGTAAGGCGTACGGCCTGGAGCATAATAATTACATTGGGCGCAGTCACCAGATCAACGGCTGGCACACGGACTGGTGGGTGTTTTATGCAGAGCGGCGCTTGTTACCCCAGCGCAAGCTGGCACAGGCCAAAGGCATGCGGCGGGCACTGCTGCAGGATCTGGATCGCCTGCTGGGCTTGCTTCCTCACACACTGGGTTGGTATCAGCCGCCAGCTGTTTTACTGCACGGGGATCTATGGAGTGGCAATATGGCGGTGGACCCATCCGGCACCCCCACTTTGTTTGATCCGGCGGTCTATTATGGTGATGCGGAAACGGACCTGGCCATGAGCCGCATGTTTGGCGCGCCCGGAGCGGCGTTTTATGAGGCATACCATACTGTTTTACCTCTGCGCGATGGGCATTCTTTACGCCGCAATCTGTATGACCTCTACCATTGGCTGAATCACTTTAACCTGTTTGGCGTTGGTTATTTGGGGCAGGTTGAGCATACACTGGCGGCACTGCTGCGTGAGTTAAGTTGAAGCATGAAAATTCTGGTGGATGAAAATATTCCCATGGCCGAAGCCTGCTTCGGCAGCCTGGGAACCGTGATCAAAGTGCCGGGGCGCGATCCGGATGCTGATCTGGTAAAGCACGCCGATGCGTTGATTGTGCGCTCCATTACCAAAGTGACGGAAGCGCTCCTGGCGGGTTCCCGGGTGCGGTTTGTTGGTACCGCCACCATTGGTGTTGACCATATCGATCAGGGATATCTGCAGCGGGAGAAGATTGCGTTCAGCAGTGCACCGGGATGCAACGCCCAGTCGGTGGTGGACTATGTGATGGCGGCTTTGTTGGAGTTGGAGTCCGCCCGCGACTTCACCCTGGCCAACCGCTCCATCGGTATTATTGGTGCCGGTAATGTGGGTTCCCGCCTGCAGGCGGTGTCTGAACAGTTGGGTCTCAGGGTGTTGTTGTGCGACCCCCCGCAACAGGAATCCGGGCAGCATCCTGCCAGCGCGCAGTTTGTCAGTGCCGATGAAGCCTGGCAGGCGGATATTGTGTCGTTGCACGTACCCTATACGCAGGAAGGCAGGCACGCCACCCATCACCTGGCGGATGAGCACCGCCTGCGCAGCATGGTGCCGGGTGCGGTGCTGATCAACACCTCCCGTGGCCCGGTGCTGGATAATATGGCGTTGGCACGGGTGCTGGATGAGCGCTATGACCTGGCGGCCGTACTGGATGTGTGGGAAGGCGAGCCCTTTGTCAACATTGAGCTGGCCAGTAAAGTGGATATCGCAACACCCCACATTGCCGGTTACAGCTTTGATGGCAAGGTGCGGGGAACCTGGATGATTTACCAGGCACTGTGCCGGCATCTGGGGTGTGATGTCTCTATACAGGAGGCTGATCTGATCGATCCCAAGTTGAATCTGCTATTGGACCTGCAAGGGGAGCAAACGTACAATCCCGCCACGGCCCGGGAGTTGATTACCCGTATATACAATATTCATGAAGATGATGTGGGGCTCCGCACCAGCCTGCGCTTACCCAGAGAACGTCGGGCCCAGGGTTTTGACGCCTTGCGCAGGCAGTATCGGGTGCGGCGCGAGTTCAATACGGTCACGCTGAGGGGGCGGGCGCATCTGGAATCCGTATTGGCAGAGCAGGAGATTAATCGCCTGCGGGCACTGGGCCTGAAGATTGTGCCTTGAGCGCATGCGGTTGTTGCCGTGGTGGGGATAGCGCATGCAGGGTGTCAACCAGCCGCCCCCGGGTGAGCACCTGATGCAGCAGCACCAGGAACAGCAGAATAATCAGATGATACCAGTCGTTGTAGTGCAACGGCCCCGTGGAAATGCTGCCCAGCGCCATCAAAGACCAGATTGCCCCCGCTGCCAGGTTCAGCGTCACCAGGCCGATCAGAAGCCAGAACAACCGCAGCCCCTGCACCAAAATGAGATACAGTGAAAACCCGATCACCAGTAAATGGGTGAGCAGGTGAAACATCACCACCAGGGAGTATTGACTGATCAGCAGTGACGCGGCACTGAATAATATCAACGAAACCACCAGACACCCTTTCAGCCACTGAAAACCATAGCGGTCTGCCAGCGGGTGCAGAAAGATACGCATGAAATAGTATTCGGTAAGGCCAATGGCGAAAAACGTTGCCAGCCAGACCCGCAGGTAGACGTTATGGAACGAGCCGGTTCGGAAATAACGGGGCAGGGTGTCGTTCAGGCTCATCAACCAGCGGTTGACGTGAGCCTCTTCCGCTTCCATATGATGGGCCAAACCACCCAGCAGGGCGGCGATGGCAAACAGCAGCATATGTCTGGCGGCTTCCCGATAGCGCTCTGGGCGACGATACAGGTCCAGACTCAGTGCAATAGCCAGCGCGAAAATAGCGTAATTCAAAGAGATGAGCATGTGATTCAGTCATTGTTGTGTTTTTCATGCGGTAAGTGTCTCATGTTTGGAGCCGGTTCTGCATGTCAGAACGGGACACACCGTGCCCACTGTCCCCGAGTGGTATAGAATGCGGCACAGCAACAAAGTGGTTCTAACCGGAGGAAGTACAGCCTGCCATGAATCAAATCAAACTTGGACTGCTGGTGAATCCCATGGCCGGTATCGGCGGGGCGGTGGGCCTGAAGGGCAGTGATGGTGAATCCATTGTGGATCAGGCTTTGCAGCGGGGAGCGGTGCCCCGTGCCTTGCAGCGGGTGGGTATTTTTCTGCGTGAATTGCAGCCATACCAGGCCCAGATTCAGTGGTTTTGCTGGGGCGGAGCCATGGGGGAGGATAGCCTGCAGGAAGCCGGATTCAATATGCAGGTATGCGGTGAATGTGCCGCCACCACCGGTGCTGTGGATACCCGTCAGGCGGCCCGGGCGCTGCAGCAGCAGGGTGTTGATCTGATTGTTTTTGCCGGTGGTGACGGCACCGCGCGGGATATTCATCAGGCCGTAAACACCAGTATCCCGGTGCTGGGGATACCCGCCGGTGTCAAGATCCATTCCGGGGTCTATGCGGTGCATGCCAAAGGAGCGGCGGAGATTGTGATCAAAATGATCCAGGGGCAGCTGGTCAGTGTGGCGGCCATGGAAGTGCGGGATATTGACGAGGACGCCTTCCGCCAGGGCCAGGTGCGGGCCAGCCACTATGGGGAGCTGCTGGTTCCCGCTGAAGAACGCTACCTGCAACACGTCAAGTGCGGCGGCAGGGAAGTTGAAGCCCTGGTGCTGCAGGAGGTGGCGGCGCACATCATTGATGAGCTGGCGCGCGACTGGCTTTATATTTTGGGCCCGGGCACCACCACCAAAGCGATCGCGGATGAGCTGGGGCTGGAGAAAACACTGCTGGGGGTGGATTTGCTGTTAAACCAGGAATGGGTGCAGATGGATGCCACCGAACAGGATATCCTGCATTGGCTTGAGCGCTATCCGGCGAAGATTGTGGTGACCCTGATCGGTGGTCAGGGGCATATATTCGGTCGGGGCAATCATCAGATCAGCCCGGCGGTGATTCGCCAGGTGGGTCGCGATAACATCATCATAATTGCCACCAAAACCAAGCTTAAGGAACTGGCAGGGCGCCCCCTGCTGGTGGATACCTGGGATGCCGAACTGAATGGGGAACTGTGTGGCTATTTACCGGTGATTACCGGTTATGAAGATGCGGTGCTGTATCCCGTTGAAGGCTGATGCTGAGCCTGCCTGACCCGGTTAGCATGCTGGTTACGGCATTCACTGCACCCATCCCCCCACAATGTCGACAAAAGAAAAGCCCGCTTTACGCGGGCTTTTCCAGTCTGGCCGGTTGTACTGTTGTCAGTTAGCCGTTGGTGAGCGCAGCGATGCGCGCGTCCAGGGGCGGGTGTGACGAGAACAACTTGGCCACTTTACCGTTACGGATACCGAATGCCACCATGGTGTCGGGCAGGTCATTGGGTAATTCCATTTCGGCCTTCAGTTTCTGCAATGCCCGGATCATGGCGCCCCGTCCGGCCAGGTCGGCACCGGCGGCGTCCGCGCGGAATTCACGCCAGCGGGAAAACCACATGACGATGATACTGGCGAGGATGCCGAAAATGATATCGAAGAGGAACACCACCGCCATATGGCCAAAGAAGCCTAAGCCGCCTTCACCTTCATCATTGCGGAAGAACTGATCGATGACAAACGCGGCGATGCGGGCAAAGAACATGACAAAGGTGTTCATGATGCCCTGGATCAGCGCCAGGGTCACCATGTCGCCATTGGCAACGTGGCCGATCTCATGGGCCAGCACGGCACGTACTTCTTCCCGGTCAAAGCGCCGCAGAAGCCCTTCGCTGACTGCCACCAGAGCGTCGTTTTTGTTCCAGCCGGTGGCGAACGCGTTGGAGACCTGGGATGGGAATACCGCCACCTCCGGCATTTTGATACCAGCCTTGGTGGACAACTCGTTAACGGTCTCCAGCAGCCACTGTTCGGCGTGATTGGTGGGTTTGGTGATGACCTGCGCCCTGGAGCTCCATTTGGCCATTTTCTTGGACAACAACAGGGAGATAAAGGAGCCGGCGAAGCCAAATATCGCACAGAATATCAATAAGGACTGCAGGTTAAGGTTGGTGCCGTTCTGCTGTAGATAACCAGGTACCCCCAGAATACTCAGGGTGATACTGGCAACGGCAATCACGGCCAGGTTGGTACCAAGAAACAACAGTATGCGCATCATGGTGGATTCTTATCCTCTCTAAGACAAAATGAACAGTTAACCGAATGCTGTATACATTGGGCTCGCCAGGGGAATTTCAAGTGTTTGAAATTCTTATGGGAGCCAGGATATAGACCGCCCGGCACGAAAAAGATTCCGACATATCATGTCATTAAATTATGAAACATAAAAGACCCAAATAATGTGGTCTTTATCCTCGCCGGCAAGATGGTAAACTGCGCGGCATTTGGCGCGGCTGAACCCGGTAGCCGGTTTGTTTTTGACCCTGATAGATTCTTGAGAGCGTGAAGCCATGGATATAAATCCCGTAATGCCCACCACCATTGACGCCCTGCACCTGATATTGGGGGGGCTCGGTTTCATCCTGCTGGTGGTGGCCGTGCTGCGCGGTGGTGGCAAGAAGGCACCGGCGCCTGATTCCGCTACAGAGCCGGAACCTGTCGCCCCGGCAGCGACCCCGACACCGACCCCGGCCCTGAAATCCAATGATCCGGAATCGGCGTTGCAACTGCTGGGGCTGTTGCAACAGGAGGCACGCTTTGTTGATTTCCTGCAGGAGGATCTAACCGGGTTCAGTGATGCTGAAATCGGCGCGGTGTCGCGGGTGTTGCATGAGGGCAGCAAGAAGGTGCTGGATCAGTATTTCTCACTGGTGCCGGTGCGCAGTGAAGAGGAAGAAACCCAGGTGACGCTGGCGGCCGGCTTTGATCCGGCGCAAAACCGGGTAACCGGTAATGTAGTTGGCGAGCCCCCTTTCAGTGGCGTACTGGTACACCGCGGATGGAAAGCGGTGAAAGCCGATTTGCCCAGGCTGGCGCCGGGCCATGATCCCAAGGTGATAGCCCCTGCCGAGGTGGAGCTATGAGTGAAGGCAGCAGTCAGTACAGCAGTCAATACAGTGTGGGCATTGATCTCGGTACCACCAACAGTGTGCTGTCATTTATCGATGTATCCCAGGCCCCTGAGCAGCCCCGAGAGGAGGTCCTGGCCATCCCGCAGTTGACCCAACCTGGCGTGGTGGAAAGCCTGCCCCAATTGCCTTCCTTCCTGTATCAGGCCCATGAGGCGGAAGTGGCGACGTCGGATCTCAATCTGCCCTGGGGGCAAAGCGGATTGGCACTGGTGGGGCACATTGCCCGCCACCTGGGCGCCAAAACACCATTGCGTCTGGTTGCCAGCGCCAAAAGCTGGTTATGCCACGGGGCCGTGGATCGGCACGCTGATTTCCTGCCTTTGAATGCGCCGGAGGACGTCAGCAAGACCTCGCCATTGGCTGCCTCAGCAGCGTACCTGGCACACCTGAAGGCCGCCTGGAATGATCGTTTTCCCGATCAGCCGCTGGAGCAGCAGGATATTACCCTCACCGTGCCGGCGTCGTTCGATCCGGCAGCCCGGGATCTGACGGCAGAAGCGGCCCGCACCGTGGGCTTGCAACGCTTAACATTACTGGAAGAACCGCAGGCAGCGCTCTACAGCTGGGTCAATAATTCGGGTGACCGCTGGCGGGATCAGGTGCAGGTGGGTGATATTGTGCTGGTGGTGGATATCGGCGGCGGTACCACGGATTTGTCTTTGGTGGCGGTGACGGAGAGCGAAGGCAACCTGGAACTGAACCGGGTTGCGGTGGGCGATCATATTCTGCTGGGTGGAGATAACATGGATCTGGCGTTGGCCTACCGGATCAAGGCCAAACTGGAGGCAGAAGGGAAATCACTTAAGCCCTGGCAGATTCAGGCTTTGACCCATGGCTGTCGCGACGCAAAGGAGTTATTGCTCAATGACAGTGGCCAGGATGTGGTACCCCTGGTGGTGCCCAGCCGGGGGTCGAAGTTGATGGGCAGTACGTTGCGCACTGAATTAACCCGCAGCGAAGTGGAAGAGACGCTCGTGGACGGTTTTTTTCCACAAGTGGCGATTGAGGATCATCCACGGCAGCAGCCTCGCACTGCCCTGACTCAGATGGGATTGCCTTATGCCCAGGATGCGGGTGTCACCCGCCATCTGGCCGCCTTTCTGTGCCGTCAGTCCAATGCCGCCCAGGACTTTTTCGGGGCCGCCCAGGGCTTTATCAAACCCACGGCGGTGTTGTTCAACGGTGGTGTCCTGAAGGCGCCGAAACTGGCACAGCGCTTGATGTCGGTACTCAATAGCTGGCTGCAGCAGGGCGGCTCTGAGCCTGCCCGCTTGCTGCAGGGAGCCGATCTGGATCTGGCGGTTGCCCGTGGCGCAGCCTACTACGGTTATGTGCGCCAGGGCCACGGTGTGCGCATTCGGGGCGGTCTGGCCAGTGGTTATTACGTTGGCATTGAGAGCGCCATGCCGGCGGTACCGGGTATGCCGCCACCCCTGCAGGCTCTCTGTGTGGCACCCTTTGGCATGGAAGAGGGTTCCCAGACTGAGCCTTCGCAACAGGAATTTGGACTGGTGGTGGGGGAACCGGTGACGTTCCGGTTTTTTGGCTCCACGGTACGCCGGGAGGATGGCCCCGGGTTGCTGCTGGATGATTGGGAGGATTCAGAGCTTGAGGAATTGCACCCCATTCAGGCTTCATTACCCAGCGAAGGGCGCCAACCGGGGGAAGTGGTGGCAGTGCGTTTGGCGGCACGGGTGAACGAGTTGGGCACTTTGTGCCTGGAAGCCATCCCGCGGGACAGTGATCAACGCTGGCAGGTGGAATTCGACGTACGGGAAAACAGTGCATGACACAATCCGGTGACAGCCGCTATCTGGTGGGCATTGATCTGGGCACCACCCACACCGTGGTGGCCTACGCCGATACCGGTGCCGGAGCACAGCAGCCCCGGGCCAGACTGTTTGAAATTGAACAATTGGTTGGCCCCGGCGAGGTAGCAAAACGCCCGCTGCTGCCTTCCTTTCGCTATCATCCGGCCGCCGGTGAACTGCCCGAAGCGCAAATGGTGCTGCCCTGGCCGCAACAGCGCATTGAGGGCGATGATGTGGCGTACCTGGTGGGGGAATATGCCCGCGAGCTGGGCAGCAAAGTAGAGGGGCGCCAGATTGCCAGTGCCAAGAGTTGGCTCTCCCACAGCCGCGTGGATCGTTCGGCGCCGATTCTGCCCTGGGCTGGGGCGGACGATGTGCAGAAAGTCTCTCCGGTGGTGGCATCGGCCTCTTATCTGCTGCATATTCGCTGTGCCTGGAATCACGAACATCCCCAACATCCACTGGAACAGCAAACCCTGGTGATTACCGTGCCCGCCTCATTTGATGAGGCCGCCCGTGCGTTGACGTTGCAGGCTGCCGAACTGGCCGGGCTTAACAATCTGACGTTGCTGGAAGAGCCCCAGGCGGTGTGCTACGACTGGTATTTCCGGCTGGGGGAGAAGGCCCGGGCGGCACTGCAGCAGATCAGGCTGTTGCTGGTGCTGGACGTTGGTGGCGGCACCACCGATTTGAGTTTGATTCAGGTCCAGCAGGCCGATGGCGACCTCAAACTGAAGCGGATCGCGGTGGGTGACCACTGGATGCTGGGGGGCGATAACGTGGATCTGGCGTTGGCGCGTTTGGCGGAACAGCGTATTACTAGCGGTGGTCGGGCCCTCAATGCCGCCAGCCTGACCCAGTTGATCCAGCAGAGTCGCATCGCCAAGGAAGCCCTGTTGGGTGAAAGCGCCCCGGAAACGGCGAAAGTCACCTTGCTGGGGGGCGGTTCCCGTCTGATCGGCGCTGCCAGGAGTGCGGAATTCAGCCGGCAGGAAGTGCGCGAACTGGCGCTGGATGGTTTTTTCCCGTTGATTGAGTTTGGAGCGCTGCCCCGGAAACGCGGTGCCGGCATTGTTGAGTTTGGCCTGCCCTACGTACCGGATCCGGCGGTCAGCAAATATTTGTCGCAGTTTTTGCTGCAGCACCAGGCCAGCTGTCTTGAGGCGCTGGCGCTGTCCACGGAAGGCGCGGCGATCCCCGATGCGGTGCTGATGAACGGTGGTGTGTTTAACAGCCCACTGATTACCGAGCGGGCGCAGGCGGTGTTGGAACATTGGCGCGGCGGGCCCGTGACCCGGCTGGAAAACCGAGACCCCCATATGGCCGTGGCCTTTGGTGCGGTGGCGTTCGCATTGAGCCGACAGAACAATCAGATGCGTATTGGCGGCGGCTCGGCGCGTTCCTACTTTTTACAAGTGGAGGCAGCGGGGAATGACGCTGTGGCGGTGTGCATTTTGCCCAAGGGCACTGAAGAGGGAGTGGCGATTCCCCTGCAGGCACACCGTTTTGCTTTGCAGGTGAACCAGCCGGTGCAGTTTTCATTGGTGGCCAGCTCCGGTGACGAACCCTTTGCCCCGGGCCAGGTGGTGACACTGGACAGCGAGCAGGATCGCTTTCAACCCTTACCGCCTTTGGTGGCCGCGCTGGATACGCAAAGTACCCACCATGAAGTGGAAGTGTCGCTGGTCACGCGGCTTACGGAAGTGGGTACTCTGGACATTCAGTGCCACTCACTGCAAGACCCCGATCAGCGCTGGAAGGTTGAGTTTCAGTTGCGGCGGGATTTGCAAAACCGTCATCAGAGCCATGCTCTGCCGCCGGGGTATGGTGCAGCAGTGGCTGCCATCGATGCCGTGTACGGTGCCAACGACAAGGAGGCCGACAGGAACGCAGTCAAGCAACTGCGCCAGCAGCTGGAGAAGTTACTGGGGCCGCGCAATGATTGGGATACCGCGCTGGCGAGGGCATTATTCGATGAATTGTGGCAACGTCGTAAGAAACGAAGGCGCTCCCAGGCTCATGAACGGGTATGGTTCAATCTGGCGGGGTTCTGTTTGCGCCCGGGCTTTGGTTACCCGGCCGATGAATGGCGTATTTCGCAGGCCTGGGGGCTTTACCAGCAGGGTTTACAGTTCGATAAAGAGAACCAGTCCTGGGCCGAGTGGTGGACTTTCTGGCGCCGGGCCGCCGGGGGCCTGGAAACCGCATGCCAGCAACGCCTTTACAAGGATGTCAGCAAATTTATCAATCCGGCGTCAGCACGAAACCTGAAACTTAAGACAGAAATCAAAAATAAATCGTACGAGGATATGGTACGGTTAAGTGCCTCCCTGGAAGGGCTGCCGGTGGCGACCAAAATTGAGTTAGCCAATTGGCTTGCCAAGCGTTTGCAGAAATCCAGCGAAACCCAGACCAGTTGGTGGGCGCTGGGGCGTGTGGCATCAAGGGAGCCTTTCCAGAGTGCTGTGGATACAGTGATACCGCCGGACCATGTCGACAAGTGGTTGCAACTGGTGTTGGGGCAGGATTGGAAGAAAAACCAGCATGCTGCGTTCGCCGCAGTGATGATTGCCCGTGTGACCGGGGATCGAGCCCGTGATATCCCGGCCTCAATCCGGTCTACCATTGTAGAGAAGCTCCGTGCAGCCAAGGCCCCGGATCTGTGGCAGACTATGGTGGATCAGAAGCTCGCTCTGGACGACCAGGAAAATAAACGTGTTTTCGGCGAAGCCTTACCTGCCGGATTGAAGCTATTGAGTCGATAGTTCAGTGAGTCGATAGTTCAGTGAGCCGGTTCAAATAAGCCTGCTCAGTCAGGGAAGGGTACCGCCTGTCTTATTTTAGGTAGGTTTTAAGTAGGTTTTAAGCAGGGTTAATGAGCGAATCACAACAAAACAATAAGGTAGCAGATGGCACCCAGCCGGTTTGGTCTCAGCAGGATGCCCCCGTATTAATGCAAGAGCGTGCCGGTGACCTGTTGGTGGCAACGGCGCCGGGTATGGAGCTGGATCCCATTCGGGAAATCCGTGCCTTCCACCGCTTCCATTTTCGGTTGACGATGTTGTACGGCAGCGTGGTGATCATCACATTGGCGCTGTTGGTGCTGATTTTCTACAACCTTTGGTCCAAATCCGAAATTGAGTCACTGCAACAACGGCTGTTAACGTTATCCACCAGCCTGGCTGCCACCATCAACGCCGATCAGATCGCCGCCTACGACCTCGAAGCCACCACGCTGACACCGTTTCACCAGGAAATCTACGAGCAGTTCAAAGCCATGGCGGAGCGTGACAAGGACATAGACTCCATTTATATTCTGCGTCCCTCCAATGTCCCCACCGAGCTGTTCTTTTTCATTGACTACGCCAAAGGCGAGATGGTCGGAGATCCCGGCCAGTTCTATTCGGCGGAAGATACGCCCATTATGCTGAAGGGGTTTTCCCGCCCTGCGGTGGAAAACATCCCCTATCGGGATGAGTTCGGTTATACCCTGTCGGCCTACGCCCCTCTGCGAACCGCTGAGGGCAAAGCCATCGGACTGGTGGGTGTGGACGTCAAAGCCGAGCGGCTCACCATGGTGGAAAACCGGGTGCTGATGGCTTCCGGTGTTATTTTTGTGATTTCTTTTGTGGTGATTGCGCTGGTGTCCTGGGTGGTGTCCCGCAGTATCCGCGAGCCACTGGGGCGTTTGATTCAGGGCACCGGGGCCGTGGCCCAGGGCAATCTGGATGTGCGCATGCACATGCGGCGTGAAGACGAGTTCGGATTGCTGGGCAAGTATTTTGACAAAATGGCCGACGAGCTGAAGGAGCGCCAGACGCTGCGTGACCTGTTCGGCCGTTATCTGAGTGAAGACGTCGCCCGCTCCGTACTGGCCCAGGAACAAAAAATAGACCTGGGTGGCGAGGAGGTTGTGGTTACGGTCTTGTTCTGCGATTTGAAGGATTACACCACCATCAGCGAGCGTCTTTCCCCATTACAGATGGTGTCCATGCTCAATGAATACCTGGGGGTGATGAACAGCATCATCGATCAGCACCGGGGCTGTGTCATTGAGTTTCTCGGTGATGGCATCCTGGCCGTGTTTGGCGCGCCGCAGGCAACGCCTGATCACGCAGAGAAAGGCGCACGCTGTGCCCTGGCCATGCGCGAGGCGTTGGACTCACTGAACAAACAATGGCAGGCGGATGGGTTGGCCCAGCGTTGGCAGGCGCTGGGGGTGGATCACATTGAATTCAGAATCGGCTTGCACACCGGAGCGGTGGTAGCGGGAAATCTGGGTTCAAAAACCCGCATGAAATACGCCGTGATCGGGGACACTGTAAACGTAGCGGCCCGCCTTGAACATCTGAACAAAGAGTTCGGTACCACTATTCTGGTCAGTGATGATGTTAAGGCCCGGTTGCCCAATGAATTGGCCGCGCAGACCACGCAAATGGGATTAAGCCAGGTGAAAGGGCGTTCCCAGCCGGTGATCTGTCATTCCCTATAGATTAGTTGGTGGATAGTAGTGGCTAGCGGCCTTGGTGCTCGTCCAACTCGGTGAAAAACATCCGCATTACCTGAGTAATCTGTTCGGACGATTGGGACTGCACGGCTCGGCGCATGTGTTCAATCATGGTGAGCCGTTCCTGGGCCTCAAAGGAGGGTAAATCCTGTGCCGGTGTTTCGGTAAGGGGGGCATTAATGATGGTGGAGAGTTTAATCAGGCCCTTTGCTGTCAGGTAGGCCTGATCCACACCCTCCTGGCGAATGGTGGCACCGTACCGCAGGAAGCCTTCATCGGCCAGCCAGAGCATGGCACCAAAGCAGGCCTCATGGCGTTTGGTGTGCAGACCGAACTCATCCACCTGATCCGGCCCGATCAGGTCTTCCACAAACAAATCCATCTTGCGGGGAAACACCCGTTGCAGGCTCATCAGTACCAGTGCGGTATCCTTGTAAAAGTCCAGTATATTTAAATCCGCCATATCAGCTCTTCATGTCATCCCGCAGGCGTTCGAAAAACTCAGCCATTTTGGTTAACGCGGTTTTCAGATCTTCTTCCCGGGGCAGGAACACCAGGCGCAGGTGGTCTGGAGCCGGCCAGTTGAAGCCGGAGCCTTGTACCAGCAGAATTTTTTCCTGAATCAACAGATCCAGCACCAGCTTCTGATCATCCACAATGGGGTAGACCTTGGGATCCAGGCGGGGGAAAAGGTAAAGGGCCCCTTTGGGTTTAACACAGCTGATACCCGGTATGTCACAGAGCATGCTGTGAGCCAGGTTCCGCTGCCGTGTCAGGCGGCCATCGGGGGCAATCAATTCATTGATACTTTGATAGCCCCCCAAGGCCGTTTGAATGGCCAGTTGCCCGGGCACATTGGCACACAGGCGCATTGAAGCCAGCATGGTGATGCCTTCCAGATAATCCTTGGCCGCGTACTTGTTGCCGCTGATCACCATCCACCCTGCGCGATAGCCGGCGATGCGGTAGGTTTTGGAGAGGCCGTTGAAGGTGATGAACACCAGATCGTTGGCCAGTGAGGCGGTGCAGGTGTGCTGGGCTTCGTCGTACAGAATCTTGTCGTAGATTTCGTCGGAAAACACAATCAGCTTGTGTTCGCGGGCAATCTCGATCATGCCCTCCAGAATCGCTTTGGGATACACGGCACCGGTGGGATTGTTGGGATTGATGATCACCAGGGCACGGGTGCGGTCGCTGATCTTGCTGCGGATGTCATCCAGATCCGGATACCAATCTGACTGCTCATCGCAGGTGTAGTGTACGGGGGTGCCGCCGGAGAGGCTGACAGCTGCGGTCCACAGGGGGTAATCCGGTGCTGGAATCAGCACTTCGTCGCCATTATTGAGCAGTGCCTGCATGGACATGACAATCAGCTCGCTGACACCGTTGCCCAGAAAGATATCGTCGATCTGGACATCTTCAATACCCCGGGCCTGGTAGTACTGCATCACCGCCTTGCGGCCGGCAAACAGGCCTTTGGAGTCGCTGTAACCGGATCCATCCGGTAGCTGGTAGATCACATCCTGAATGATTTCTTCCGGTGCCATCAGGCCGAAGGGCGCCGGGTTTCCGATGTTCAGTTTGAGTACTCGATGACCTTCTTCCTCCAGGCGTCGCGCCTCATCCAGTACCGGCCCGCGGATGTCGTAACAGACGTTATGTAATTTGTTGGATTTCAACACTGACTTCATATAGACAAACTCATGCCTCAATTTGGCTTCTATGTTCACAAACAAGAAAAAGGTTCATAGTATGCAAGCATAGCAAGCTTACAAAGACCGGTAAGTGTATACGAAAACCAATTGTTTTTAATGTACTTTGAATGGGAGGTGCCCAGCGTGGTTAAGCGGGTTGAAAAAAGTCAGGAAGAGTGGAAACAAAGCCTGGATGAAGAGGCGTTTGCCGTGTGCCGGCTGGCTGGTACCGAGCGGGCATTTACGGGTAAGTATTGGGATCATAAGGAAGTTGGCCAGTATCACTGCGCCTGTTGCGATGCGCCTTTGTTTGTGTCCCAGACCAAATACGATTCCGGTTCAGGCTGGCCAAGCTTTTTCCAGCCGGTGGATGAGCGCGCTGTTATCGAACGCAAGGATTCCTCCCATGGAATGGTACGTACAGAAGTGCTGTGTGCTGCCTGTGATGCCCATTTGGGCCACGTTTTTCCCGATGGGCCACCGCCAACCGGTCTGCGCTATTGCATTAATTCGCTTTCACTGCAGTTTCATGAAAACAGTCAAAAATAGTTATTAACAAGCGGGTTGCCTTAAATTTGGTTGTTATAACCATAAATTGTTAACAACCGCTTATCTATATTTTATCGACGTTTGTCAGCCAATGGATTCAAATTTAATCACAGTCAACCGCACCGTTTTTGTACACAGTTAGTGGAGACTATCGCTGTAGGCTATATAAATAAAGCTATGTTCCTTGTTGGTGCAATTCGTCGGGTAAGTTGCTGAATTTTGGCTCAAATGTGTCTGATTAAAAAATAACCAGTTTGTTGCGATGAGCGGAATGAGCGTGTTTTACGAATTTTTACATAATGTATCAACAGAGTTATCCACAGAAATTGTGGAAAAGTGAGAACCAGGCACACTGCGTATTGAGTTTGATTGTGCATTATTAAATTGTGCAAAATATAAATGCGCTGTATGCTGTGCGAGTAATCTGGAAGCAAACATACCTGTTCACATCTAAGGGAGACTCCAATGGGCAGCGTGCATGATTTCAAGGCAGTGACCATGCAGGGGAAGGAAACACCTCTGTCAGACTATAAAGGTAAAGTGATTCTGGTGGTGAATACGGCCAGTAAATGTGGCTTTACACCACAGTTCAAGGGGCTTGAAAAACTCTATAAGCAATATAAGGACAGCGGCCTGGAGATTATCGGTTTTCCCTGTAATCAGTTTGGTAAGCAGGACCCGGGCAGCAATGAACAGATCACCGAGTTCTGCGAACTGAATTACGGAGTCAGCTTTCCCATGTTCGAGAAAGTGGATGTTAATGGGGACGATGCCCATCCCCTGTTTAAACATCTGAAAGAGCAGGCGCCTGGTTTGCTGGGTACCCAGGCGATCAAATGGAATTTCACCAAGTTTTTGATTAATCAGGACGGTGAGGTCGTGCAGCGCTTTGCGCCCAAGGATACACCGGAAAAAATTGAATCTGAAATTCGTAAGTTACTGGCCTGAGGCGCATCCCGTTGACGGCGCTCAATGATCTGGACGAAGCCCTGCAACTGGATAATCAGTTTTGCTTCGTTCTCTATGCGCTTTCCCGCAAAATAATCGCCCAATACCGGCCTTTACTCAATGAGTTGGGCCTGACTTACCCTCAGTATCTGGTGATGCTGGTGTTGTGGGAATCTCTGCCCGATCCACAATTTCCCCAGGGGGTTGCCGTAAAGTTCATCGGCGAACGGCTGAAGCTTGATAGCGGCACCCTCACGCCACTGTTGAAACGTCTGGAGAGCAATGGCTTGATCCACCGGGAACGGGCCAGCCATGACGAACGAGAGGTGCTCATACGATTGTCATTGGATGGCATCGAACTCAAGGAGCGTGCTCGGGTGGTGCCGTTGCAATTGTTGTGCAACTTGCCGATAACACCCAATCAGTTGTTGGCGTTGCGCGAGCAATTGCGGCTGTTGCTGGATGAAGGCTGACTCTGAGTCGGCCTGGAGCGGCGCTGGAGTCAGCCTGGAGTGGCGCTGGGGCTGTTCTAACGGTGCAGAACTTTGTCAATGAATGTGGTTTCCCGGGTAATCATTGGGGCGATGCTGGGGCGTCCATGCAAGCGCTCCACATAGGCTGCCGCCTTGGGCCAGCGTCCAGAATCGATACGCTCATCACCGTAGCTATAGTTGACAAACTGTGAAGCAATGGCAATGTCGGCGACGGTAAAGCGGTCACCGACAATGAATTCGTTGTCCTGAATGCTTTCTTCCAGATAGTCCAGCAACGGCGGCAGTTTTACCTGCAGACATTTCTCCACAAAGGCATCGTCACATTCCTTGCGCATCATTTTCATCAGCACCCGGTTTCGGAACACGCCAAAGGTCGTATTCGGTGCCAGTTCGTAATCTGCGAACTTTTCAAACCATTGCACTTTTGCCTGCAAATAGGGATCTTCATAGCTCAACGGATGCGTGGGATATTTGCGCTCCAGGTAGGAGAGTATGACAGCGGAATCGGCCAGCACATTATCGCCATCCTTAAGGGCTGGGATCCGTCCAAAGGGGCTCAGTTCGTGAAAGTTTTCCGGAAGTTTGGCGGGGTCAATCTGGATTTGTTCGTAGGGAACCTGTTTCTCCGTCAAAGCAATGCAGACTTTGCGAACAAAAGGGGAGAGTGATGCTCCGTATACCGTTAGTGTCATTATTTGATCCTCTGGTGATGGTTTGGTCGAGGATTAACGCATTGCCCTGTTATTTCAAGGGTGAGTAAAGACAGCTTCAGAAATATTTTTTCTTCCAGGCGTCTTCTTCTTCCAGTAGCTCATTCATCGCCTGGTTCAACTCATTGGGTTCGTCTGCTGTGCTTGAAACGGCGTGCCCGGCTTCATCCCTCAGTTGGTTGATGACGGCCGTTACTTGCTCGATGCGTTCGCTGAAATTACCCTTTTTATTGCGTTTTTTCATTTCAGTCAGTGCTTTCTCATAATTCAGTATGGCCACCTTGGGTTTTTGTTCCTGGCGGGCAGTTTCGGCCTGATGCAGCAAGTGATTGAGGTTGGCATCAAGGTAACTGCTTTGCAGGAATGCCAGATGGGTGCGGGCTTCAGCCACAGTGATGATCTTGTTTTGGGCAAAGGTTTCAATGATCTTACTCAAATCCTGTAACAGGGTGCGGATCTGAGAGGCTTCTTCTGGGCTTTTGATCTGCGGTTTGACTTGCTTGGCGGTGGAGCCCGTTACTTCCGCAATGTGCTCGTTGGTGGCATCCAGTTTCTTGCGGAATTTGTCGTTGCTGGGAGCCAGCTCTTTCAGCCGCTCCATCCGCTTTTTGATTTGACCCAGCAGCAGCAACTGAATGTCTTTTCCCAGGTAGGCAGGAGGAATGGAGTCCAGCAGGCGTTGCAAGCGAAACGCAAAGTCAGAAATATTGGCAATCAACAGAGCCCGTTGCCGCCGCTGCTGCTCAATGCTGTGGCTGATGTAAAACAGGCCGATAAGCCCTGCACCGCCCACGATGGACAGTATAACGATCAGTTCTGATGACATGGTTTGTCCTTTGCCGGTTGGCCTTCCTATCCTGTTAAGTGTAGACCTAAATTCTTGATTCAGGTCCAGGAATGGTCATCGGCCCGGATTTGCGGCTAAACCTGTTTAGGTTAGTTTTTAAAAGCGAATCTTTCCGGTAAGGATGTCTTTGTACATAACCCAGTCACCCATGAAGCTGTACCAGGGGTAAGTGAAGGTGGCTGGTTTGTTTTTCTCAAAGAAGAAATGCCCCACCCAGGCAAATCCGTAACCCACTACGGGCAACAATAGCAGGTAGCCCCAGCTGGCCGTGGTAACGCTATAGGCCAGCAGTAACAAGACCAGGGTACTGCCCACAAAGTGCAGTCGGCGGCAGGTTACATTGCTGTGCTCCGCCAGATAAAATGGGTAGAAATTTTCAAAAGAATCATATTGTTTGGCTTCGGACATGATGTTTCCTCATGTTTGGACTGATCTCAGATTACCCCAGCCCTCCGTGACTCTCCAGAGGTGTAACCAAGGGTTCCTAGAGTTGGTTTGCTTATTACGTTTTGACAGATCAGGGTTTGGGTCTGAGCTGTGCTGACACTACGCCGATGCCTTTCCCGGTCAGCGTTCCCAAATACAGCTGGTTGTTGACTTCCTGCACCGAGGTTATGAACGGAAAATCGTCTCCTTCCGGATCGTGCAGGCTGCGCAGCACATTGCCCTGTTCATCCAGCTCTACAATCAGGCCATAGGGCGCGGGTTTAGGCCTGGCGGAATCCGGCAGCCTGGCGACGATCTCTTTTAGAAAGGGCCAGGGATGCATGAAGTCAGCCTGAGGATTGCGTACGGTGGGCAACGCGAGCCAGAAAGTGCCTCGTCCGCTGCTGGAAATGCCGTCCGGAAACCCCGGCAGCCTGTCGATAAAAATATCGGACCGACCTTGTTTGGGCCCGCTGATCCAGTATCGGGTCACCCGGTAGCGGTAAGTTTCATTGACCAGCACAAAATCCTGCTTACTGGATAGGGCCACACCGTTGGCAAAATACAGCTCATCCAACACTGTGCGAGCCTGGCCGGTTTCCGGGTTAAATGCAATCAGGCGGCCCCAGGGGCGGGCTTCCAGCATGTCCAGCACATAGTGATGCTGGTCGTACTTGATGCTGGCATCGGTAAAATATATTGTGCCGTCGTCGGCGATTTCCAGATCATCCGCGAACACCAGTGGAATGCCGTCCACTTCAGTGAGCAGAGTTGTCAGTTCGCCATTGGGTGCAAGTGACAGCAGGCCTTTGAAAGCATCGCAAATGATCAGATTGCCCCTGCTATCCCAGTGCAGGCCCAGTGGCCGACCCTGCGTGTGCGCCAGGGTTTCGGTGTTACCATCAGGGCTGACCCGGATGATCCGGCCGTCTGCGGTGGTGCCGTATACACGCCCCTGGGGGTCCACATCCACATCCTCCGCCCCCAGCACGGATTGTGCCGCCAGTACGTTGATGTCATCCAACAGCCGGTTCACGGCAAGCGGTCCGGCCATCGCCATCGACGGTGCCGGATTATAGGCGGCAGCATCAATGGGGGAGGGAATCAGGGTGAGGCCTGCGGCCAGTAGCAGGCTGATTATCAGCACCGCCATCATCAGTTTTTTCATTCTTGTTATTCCTCGTTTCTGGTTCCAGCATGCTAGCGAAGTGCGTACCGAAATGCGAATGATCCACCCACACTGTGCAGCTGTTTGATTCGGCAGAGGATTATGAATTAATTGGAAAAAATTGCTTGACGAGGTTAGGGTTCGTCCATAAAATGCGCGCCTCAACACACGACGAAGTGTTGTTTGCGTCCCCTTCGTCTAGTGGCCTAGGACACCGCCCTTTCACGGCGGTAACAGGGGTTCGAGTCCCCTAGGGGACGCCACTATTCGATAAAAAGCAGGCTTAGGCCTGCTTTTTTTTGTGCGCGATACTCTGATATCGGGTATCGGGTATCGGTTAACGGGCCGCAGATAGGTGAAGGAGGTAACATGCAGCATCACGCCTGGGATTTATCGCCTAAAGACGCCATTGCCCTGCAGCAGCGCTGGCGGGGTCGGATCATCACTGATGATTGCTTCGGCGAGATAACCACGGTGGCGGGTGTGGATGTGGGTTTTGAGGATCAGAACCGCATCACCCGGGCAGCCATTGTGGTACTGCGTTATCCTGAACTGAAACCCATCGATTCCGCCCTCGTTAAACTCCCCACATCCTATCCGTATATTCCCGGTTTGCTTTCTTTTCGTGAAATGCCCGCCATATTGAAAGCCTATGAACAGTTGCGGATAACACCGGATTTGTTGTTGTGCGACGGTCAGGGAATTGCTCACCCGCGCCGCTTTGGTATTGCCTGTCATCTGGGATTGTGGCTGGATAAACCGGCCATTGGCGTCGGCAAGACCCGGTTAGTGGGCACCTATGAGGAACCTGCGGATAAAAAAGGCGCCTGGACGCCGTTGCAGGACAAGGGTGACACCATCGGGGCGGTGGTGCGCAGCCGGCAGGGCGTGAAGCCCATTTTTATCTCACCCGGACACCGCATCAGTCTTGCGTCATCGGTGGATTGGGCGATGCGATGCGTTTCCCGTTACAAGTTGCCGGAAACCACCCGTTACGCCCATAACCTGGCCTCCCATAATCAATACGTCGGGTAACGGCGTCTAGTCACACAGGTCCACAAAGCGTTGAACCAGATGGTGATTGGCGTCAGCATGATCCACCGCAGCCAGCAGGCCTTTAACCGGTATTTGGGCCGCCATCAGCTTTTCGTACGCTTCAAAGATATAGCCACGCATGATGTCGGCGGTGAATTCCGGATGAAACTGGACGCTCCAGGCACGGCTGCCCACCCGATAGGCTTGATGGGGTTCATACTGATTGCTGGCCAGCAGGGTTGCGCCCGGTGGTAGTTTCAAGGCGCTTTGAGCATGGGTGACCTGGGCGCTGAATGTTGCGGGCAACGCACTTAACAGCAGGTCTTCTTTACCTGCCTGGGTAAGATTTATGGCTACTGTACCGATTTCACGCCCCTTGGGGTGCCAGCCGGCTTCTCCCCCCAGTGCCTCTGCCAACAATTGGTGGCCATAGCATACTGCCAGCACAGGGCGCTCCTGTTCTACCATCTGCATTAACCATGGTTTCAGATTTTCACTCCAGGGCGCTTTTTCGGTCACCATGGCAGGGGAGCCGGTAACAATAAAACCATCGCAGGCGTCGGTTGGTGGAGGCTTTACTCCACCCGCCACGTCGTATGTAGTAAAGTGCGCGTGGCCCACGGAATCCTGGAACCAGGTTTCGAAGTCTCCAAAGATGCTGCGTAGGCGGGGGTGTGTGGTGCCGGTTTTGATAATACCGATTCTGGAGCTCATTGGGATTACATTCCATACTGAAGCAATGTTGTTTCGGATTTTATAGCAAGAAAACTCTGTTTGGGGAAACCAAGGTTAGCGTATGCATGACAATATGTACGGTAATGTACAGCGTGGCGATGTGGATTGGGCTGTACTGGGCAAATTGTTGCCTTACCTTTGGCAGTTTCGTGTTCGGGTCGGTCTGGCTTTAAGCCTGTTGGTGCTGGCCAAAATTGCCAACGTGGGGGTGCCGGTTTCACTCAAGCACATTGTGGATTCCCTCGATCAATCGCTGGCAACGCAGGCCATTGCGGTACCGGTTACCATGGTGGTGGCCTACGGGCTGTTACGCTTCAGCAGTGTGGCATTTGGCGAGCTGCGTGATGCTGTCTTTGGGCGTGTGGCGGAGCGCACCCTGTCGCGCTTGGGTCTGACGGTATTCGAACACCTGCATCGCCTGGATCTGGAATACCATCTCAGCCGCAAAACCGGTGGCCTGTCCCGGGATATTGAACGTGGTACCAGTGGGGTCTCGTTTTTACTGCGTTCACTGGTGTTCAGTGTGGTGCCAATCCTGGTTGAGGTGGCGTTGGTGATCGCTGTATTTGCTGTGCAGTTCGATCTGGTGTTCGTCTGGATTACGTTGTTTGCAGTCGTGGTGTATATTTTGTTTTCTGTGGTGGTGACCAACTGGCGCACCGCCTATGTACGTGACGCTAATTTGAAAGACAGCAAGGCCAATACCCGAGCCATCGATAGCCTGCTCAACTATGAAACCGTCAAATATTTTAATAACGAACACTATGAAGCCCGACTTTATGCCGGAAATTTGCTGGAGCGTGAGCAGGCCAAGGTCAAAAACCATTTGAGCTTGGCGGCGTTGAATTCTGGTCAGGCGCTGATCATTGCCGCCAGCATCGCCGTGATGATGTTGATTGCAGCAGGCCAGGTCAAAGATAGCATCATGACTTTGGGTGATCTGGCGATGATCAATGCACTCATGATCCAGGTGTTTATACCGCTTAACGCCCTGGGGTTTGTGTACAGAGAAATGAAGCGCGCTCTTGCTGATGTGGAGGGTATGTTTGCGATTCTGGAGTTGACCCCTGCAATAAACGATAGGGCGGATGCCGAGCAATTGCCTGCTGCTGCCGATGGCATTGAGTTTGATAACGTGAGTTTTGCTTACCATCCTGAACGGCCGATTCTGCGTCATGTTTCATTCCGGGTTCCGGCGGGTAAGAAAGTCGCGATCGTCGGTCCCAGCGGGGCGGGAAAATCCACCATCGCCCGTTTGTTGTTTCGGTTCTATGAAGTCAATGAGGGTAGTATTTCTATTGGCGGTCATAAGATACAGAAACTTACCCAGGATAGTTTGCGCGCGGCCATTGGCGTGGTGCCTCAGGATACCGTATTGTTTAATGATACCCTGCGGGAAAACGTCCGCTATGGCCGGCCTGATGCCAGTGAACAGGCGATTCTTGCTGCTTCCGAGCATGCCATGCTGACGGAGTTCATCAGCAAATTACCGAAAGGCTACGATACGCTGGTGGGCGAGAGAGGTTTGAAAGTGTCTGGTGGCGAAAAGCAGCGCATCGCCATCGCCAGGGCTCTATTGAAAGGGCCACGCATTTTTTTGTTTGACGAGGCCACTTCTTCGCTGGATTCGCATACGGAACAGGCAATCAACCAGTCGTTGCAAACCATAGCGCGTAACCATACCACTTTGGTGATCGCCCATCGTCTGTCCACGGTGGTGGATTGTGATGAAATCATCGTTTTGGAGGAGGGCCGCATTGTGGAGCGTGGCAGCCACCGTCAATTGTTGGAGCAATCCGGTCGTTACAAAGAAATGTGGCAGGTACAGATGCAATCGGACAGAGGCTAGCTGACATGGCGCAGACAACGGCGTTGATTGATGCCTTAAAACAGGTGTTAAAAGAGCAATCCATTACCTACCGACAGGTGGCGGAACATCTGGACATGTCTCTGGCCAGTGTCAAACGGCTGTTTTCCGAGAAACAGTTTTCCCTGAAGCGACTGGATAGTGTATGTGAAATGGCAGGTGTGGAAATCTCTGATCTGGCACGCAGGGTGGAGCAGGGCAGGCACATCAGTCAACTCACCCTGGAGCAGGAAGAGCAACTGGTCGTGGATGAACGACTATTGATCGTGGCTGTGTCCGCCGTCAATAAATGGTCGTACCAGGAGATTCTTGCGGCTTACGAGTTCACTGAAACGGAGTTGATTCAATGTTTGGCAAAACTGGATCGCATGAAGTTGATCGATCTGATGCCCGGTAACCGGATCAAGCCGTTGGTCACGGCGGATTTTCAGTGGCACCGGAACGGCCCAATTCAGCGCTTCTTTGAAAGCCAGGTACAACAGGATTTTTTTAAGAGCCGTTTTAACGGGCCCGGCGAGATTCGCTTGTTTGTCACGGGTATGCTCGCCAAATCTTCCAATTCAGTGATGCAGCAGAAGCTCGAACGCCTGGCGGTGGATTTTCGTCGCCTCCACCAAGAGGATCTGGCCAAACCGCTGTCGGAGCGGTTTGGTACCAGCATGGTGGTGGCGATGCGGCCTTGGGAGTTGGCCATGTTTGTGCGGCATCGGCGCCCGGGCAGTAAAAAAGTGTATTCCGATTGAATTGAATGCCCGCGGTATGGGCTGGGAATTTAATCAGGGGTAAGGTAACCTCCCGGTAACCATTTATTCAGAGTTTACAGTCAACATGGGGATGCTTTTGTGACGACAGAGTGGGCCTATTACAGTGCCAAACAACTACTCCAGGAAATGGCCGGGGGCAAGCTGAGCAGCCGGGCATTGCTCGATTACTACATCAAACGTATCGAGCACCTGAATCCACAGCTGAATGCCGTGGTGGCCACTGACTACTCTGCGGCCCGGGCCCGGGCCGATGCCGCTGACAAGGCGCGCGCAGAGGGTAAAAGCTGGGGTGTGCTGCATGGTCTGCCGATGACGGTTAAGGATACTTATGAGGTGGTTGGTATGCCCTGTGTGGCCGGTGCGCCGGCACTGAAGGATCACCTGCCGAAGAAGAATGCGGTCGCTGTAAGCCACTTGGAAGCGGCAGGAGCCATCATCTTTGGCAAAACCAATGTGCCGCTGTTTGCTTCGGATCTGCAAAGTTATAACAAGGTTTATGGCACCACCAACAATCCATGGAATACGCAATGCACACCAGGTGGTTCCTCCGGTGGTGCGGCTGCGGCCCTGGCAGCAGGATTTACGTCCATTGAGTTGGGCTCGGATATTGGCGGCTCCATCAGAACGCCGGCCCATTTTTGTGGGGTGTTCGGGCACAAAACAACCCATGGTATCGTTTCTCTGCGCGGCCATATTCCAGGCCCGCCCGGGGTGGTGAGCGAGACGGATCTGGCGGTTGCAGGGCCCATGGCCCGTAGTGCCGATGATTTGCAGTTGTTGCTGGACGTGGTGGGTGGGCCTTCACCCTTGATGCAACCTGGCTGGCACTTAAAGTTGCCGGCACCGAAACCGCGTAAGTTGCAGGATTTCCGGGTTTTATTCTGGTTTGATGATCCGCTCTGCCCAATCGCCAGTGATATGCGGGCGGTCTATGATGAATTGAAACTTAAGCTGCAAGACCAGGGGGTAACCGTTACTACCGGGTCCCCGTTGAATATGAATCTGGAAACCTTCTATCCCACCTATCTCAACTTGTTAGGGGGGGTGCTGGGTGCGTCCCATAAAAAGCTGGAGCGAACTGCCATGGGATTTGCCGCGCCGATTCTGCAAAAATTGGCGGCGCGTTTTGAGTTGCCCAAGCTGTTTGAAAATTATCTGATTGGGGCCAGTCAGTCCCATGTGGACTGGTTGCGTTTCAATGAAAGACGCAATCGATTGCGGGAGAAGTTCCAGCGTGTTTTCGAGGAATACGATGTGGTGCTGTGTCCCAACAACATGACCACTTCGTTCCGCCACCAGCAACAGCAGGAGATCTTCATGCGCAAGATCCCGGTTGATGGCAAGCCAAGAAACTATACCGATATGTTTATGTGGATTGCACCGGCCACCGTATTGGGATTGCCTGCAACCAGTGCGCCGGTGGGGATAACGAAAGACGGCTTGCCGGTTAATGTTCAGATCATCGGTGGAGCCTATCAGGATAAAACCACCATCCGTTTTGCCAAATGTCTGGAAAAAGCGGGCTTTGTATTTCATAGCCCACCCAACTACTGAACGCGTTTTTGCGACCCGTTGCAAACCAAAAAGGCCCGAATGTTTCGGGCCTTTTTGGTTGTTTGCCTCGGCGTCTGATTGCGAAGCGGCTACACCTTCCAGCGCGTCATCATTTTCTTCACCAGATGGGGTGCGGCACCCAATGCACTGCCGATGAATTCTTTGGCATCCCGTGGGTACATCATGCGTTGCGCTTTCAACAATGTGTTGTAGGTGGTTTCATCGAAAGGGTACCAGCACAGATTGCGTTTCATGGGCAGTATGTCCCAGTTGATGGCTTTGGCATGAGTCATTTCCAGCAAGCCTTCATGGCCGTGGGTACGCCCTAGCCCGGAGTGCTTCCAGCCGCCCCAGGGCATCTCTGAAAGTCCGTGGGTATACAGGTGGTCGTTGATGGTGGTGACACCGGATTCCAGCATGGCAGCAATGCGCTTGCCCCGGGCCAGGTCGCGGGTCCAGATTGAGGAGGTGAGAGCCAGGTGTGATTCATTGGCAAGTTCAACGGCTTCTTCTTCCGTGGCGAACGTCATCACCGGTATGACCGGACCAAAGGTTTCGTCGTTGACCAGCAACATGTCATTGGTGGTACCGGACAACAGTGTGGCCGGGTGAAAATAACCATTCTGGGGTCCAACGGGCTGCGATTGAGCTTCAATCTTCGCCCCTTTCTGTAACGCATCTTCCATATGCTGTTCAACGGTGTTCAGCTGTCCACGAGTGGTGAGCGATCCCATATCCACATCAAATGACTGACCCACACCATGGCGCATGGCTTTGGTTTTTTCACGCATCAGATCCATGAACGGTTGGTAGATGGATTCATGCACATAAACCCGTTCAACACCACCGCACGACTGGCCCGCATTCTGGAATCCGGCCCAGGCCGCACCGTTGGCGGCGCGCTCCAGATCTGCATCTTCAAACACCAGCATGGGATCGTTGCCACCCAATTCCAGTGACAGGGGGGTTAATGTCTGTGCCGCCTGCTCCATTAATTGTTTGCCTACGGGCACAGAACCGGTGAAAAAGATCTTGTCGATACTGTTGTCAAAAAATGCCTGGGACACTGCACCACCGGAGCCCATGATCTGCTGAAACAAGCCTTTTGGCAGGTGACCTGCCTCAACGATACGGTTGATGGCTTCACCTACCAGGGGAGTTGCAGCCGCGACTTTTAGGATAATGGCGTTGCCCGCCATAAGCCCCATGATCACTTCACCAAAGGGTATGGACAGTGGATAATTCCAGGGGCTGATGATGCCCACAACACCCAGTGGTTTGCGTTGAATGACGGTGCGTTTATTGATAAACAGGGGGCTGTCGATGGGGAGTTTTTTCTCTTTCAGGACTTTCTCTGCGTGTTTGCCATACCAGTCACAGGCCAGGGTACAAGGGAGTACTTCGGTCGCCAGCGCATCCACCAGGGTTTTGCCGTTGCTCTTACTGACCACTTCCGACAATTCTTCGGCGTTTGCCACAATGTAATCTCGCATCAGGCGCAGGGCACGGGCACGTTCTTTGAAAGAGCGTCGAGCCCAGATTTTTTGTGCTGCGCGGGCATGGGCAAAAATTTCAGGTAATTTGTTCAAGTCGGTGTTGGGCACCTGGCCGATTTCTTCCCCGGTGGCTGGGTTGTAGGCTATGGTTAGGCCAGGCTCTTGGATGTCTTGGGGTGCAGTCATTGGGTTTCAACCTCTGAAAGAAAATCGCTGATGTGCCGGGTGCGGCTGGTTTTATTGTCTATCTGTTATTTGTCTATAAGTCACCTTCATTAATTTCCCATTTTACGAGAAGCGGACGCTGCGGGCAAACGTCGCTTCGTGACGCTTTGTATACCTCTATTAACGCTTTGATATAAGGGATTTAAGAGGAATTGCCGTCTACCTGACAGTGCTGGATACAGAGCCTGGTATAGACTGGGAGTAATGAACCAGAGGCATGGGTGGTAGGCATGGGTGGTAAAGGAGAGCAGCATGGCTGGGGCGGCTGAAACCGATATAGTGATCGTGGGCGGGGGGATCGCCGGCATCGTGGCCGGGTTGGAGTTATTGGACACGGGTCGGCAGGTGTGGATTGTGGATCGGGATGAGGCGTCGGCATTCGGGGGGTTGGCGAAAGAGGCATTCGGCGGTATGGCCTTGTGCGGAACGCCGCTGCAGCGTTTGAACGGAATAAAAGATAGCCCGCAGCTGATGTTCCGGGACTGGCTCTCGATCGCGGATTTCTCGGCGGAGGATCACTGGCCGCGCTACTGGGCAGAAGCCTATTGTTATCGTAATTATCCTGATGTCTATCAGTGGCTTAAGTCTCTTGGTGTGGGTTACTTTCCCGCGGTGAACTGGGTGGAACGGGGCGAATTCAGGCCGGGTAATTCGGTGCCGCGGTACCACATAATCTGGGGAACCGGTTGGCAGCTGGTGCGCTTGCTGGAGGCTAGACTGCGTAGTCACAAAAACCGGGCAAACCTGAATCTGAGCTTCCGCCACCGTGTTGAACGGCTGGTGACGACGGACCGGAAAATCACCGGTATTGAAGGGGTAAACGAAGAAACCGCTGAGCCATTCAGTATCAAGGCCGGTGTGGTGGTGGTGGCCAGCGGAGGCATAAACGGCAATCTGGAAAAAGTACGGCAACACTGGCCAGACACCTGGGGCAAAGCGCCTGCCAAATTATTGAATGGATCACACCGCTACGCCGATGGCACCTTACACACGGCAGCAGAGCAAGTGGGTGCCAGCGTCACCCATCTGGACTGGCAGTGGAATTATGCCGCCGGAATACACCACCCAGAGCCCCGGCTGCCTGAACACGGATTGAGTCTTATTCCTCCCAGGTCGGCTTTGTGGATGGATGCCCGGGGCCGGCGGGTAGGCCCCCATCCTCTGATCACCGGCTTCGATACTCACGGCCTGTGTCAGCGCATCAGCCATTTGCCCCACGGTTACACCTGGCAGGTTATGAACCGCAAGATTGCCCATAAGGAAATTTCCATATCCGGGTCGGAACACAATACAGCGTTCAAATACCGGCGGCCGGTGAAATTCCTGAAAGAAATTCTGCTGGGCAATGACAACCTTTACGATTACCTTGTGAATCAATGTCTGGACGTAATTACGGCCGATTCGTTGGAGGAGCTGGGTGCCAAGATGAATGCCATGGATCCGGATGTTACCGTTGACGTAAAAGGCATGATTCGGGATGTACAGCAGTACGATCAAATGATCGAGCTGGGTACGGCGTTTCATAACGACGATCAGTTGCGGCGCATAGAACACCTGAGGCACTGGAAGGGCGATAAGGTCAGGACCCTCAAGCACCAGAAAATAGATGATCCCGATGCTTATCCGCTGGTGGCAATACGTGAGTTCATGATCAGTCGCAAGAGCATGGGCGGTCTACAGACGGACAGTCACTGCAGAGTTCTGGACATTGCCGGAGAACCGATTACCAATTTATACGCGGTGGGTGAAGCGGCTGGTTTCGGTGGTGGCGGAGCCAACGGCAAGCGATCACTGGAAGGCACCTTTCTCTCGTTGTGTGTGCTGACCGGCCGGGTGGCGGCTGGCTCCATTGCAGGAAAAAACAACCCCTAGCGACAGCAATAAAAACAGGTGGCGGTACTATGAAAAAAACAGGAGCCTGGTTGGCTCGATATGCCCTGGAACAGCTTGGCGTGCGCTATACCTTCGGCATACCCGGCGTACATAACACCGAGTTGTATGATGAGCTTAACAGTTCTGAGACCATCCAGCCGGTTCTGGTAACGCATGAGGCCGGGGCAGCGTTTATGGCGGATGCCATCAGCCGTACCTCGGATTCCATCGGTACGTTGGTCATTGTACCGGCGGCAGGGGCGGCTTATGCCTCAGCAGGCATTGGCGAAGCATATCTGGATGGGATTCCCATGCTGGTGATTTCCGGTGGCATTCGCACCGATGTGCCTTACACCTATCAGTTGCATGAAATGGACCAGCAGAATTTTCTCGCCGAGATTACCAAGCAGACCTGGAAGGTCGATAGCCACGCAGAAATTATTCCTACGCTATACGAGGCATTCCGGGTGGCCAACGAGGGGGAGCCCGGCCCGGTTTTTGTGGAAATTCCAGTGAACCTTCAACTTTTTTCAGGAGAGGTGGAACATCTTCCTGTGTATCAGCCGGATTATAGTCCGAGCCAACTGGTTGAATCCGCCGCCATAGAGAAGGCGGTCAATCTGTTATCCAGGGCGAAACGGCCAGGTATTTTTGTCGGTTGGGGCGCCCGCAATGGGTTGTCCTGGGTGCGTGAGATTGCCGAGTTTCTGAATGCGCCGGTCTGTACCACGCTGCAGGGTTTAAGCGCGTTCCCGGCTAACCACCCCCTGCACACCGGAATGGGGTTTGGCAACTATGCCGTACCGGCTGCCGCCAATGCCTTTAAGGACTGTGACTGTATGCTGGCGGTGGGCACCCGTTTTGGCGAAATTGCCACCGGCAGTTTTGGCGTCAAGCCACCGCAGAATCTGATCCATATCGATATCAATCCAATGGTGTTCGATGCCAATTTCCCTGCCCAGGTGGCCATTGAAGGGGATGCCGCTTATGTGCTGGAGAAAGTTTGGGATGTTTTACAGCGTCAGCCTGAGCCAGTTAACTTGCGCAGCGGTATTCGTGAACAAATACAGAAAGACAAACATGAGTATGCTGCCGCGTGGCTGCAGCACGACAGCCAGGACAGGGTCAATCCATTTCATTTTTTCAGGGGGCTGCGCAATACCCTGGAAGATGAGGATGTACTGGTGGTTGATGATGGCAATCATACTTTTCTGGCGGCAGAGCTGATGCCGATTCACCGGCCGGGATGCTTTATTTCACCCACTGACTTTAACTGCATGGGATACGCAGTACCTGCCGCCATAGGCGTTAAACTCGCTAATCCCGATAAACACGTAGCCGCGGTGGTGGGGGATGGGGCATTCACCATGACCTGCATGGAAATTCTCACGGCTGCCAGCCAAAATCTGGGAATTGTTTTTTTTGTGTTTCATGATGGTGAACTGTCTCAAATATCACAGGCCCAGGAGATACCCTATAACCGTAAGACCTGTACAGTGCTGGGGAACCTTGATGTGGCCGGTGTGGCCAAGGCCACAGGCGCCCGATTTCTGGCGCTGGAGAGAAACGTTGATGTGGATCAGGTAATGAGTAAAGCCTGGTCGCTGGCTGACGATAATGTACCGGTTATCGTCGATGTTAAAATTGACTATTCCAAGCGAACGAGGTTCACTGAAGGTATAGTGGTAACCAACCTCAAGCGTTTCAATCTCGGCACCAAGGCTCGCTTTATTGGTCGGGCACTGGTACGCAAAGTGACAGGATAATAAACATGGCTGATCTCAGCAGCGACTATTGCGGGTTAACTCTGGCGAATCCATTTATTGCTTCCGCCTCACCGTTAACAGCCGAATTGACTTCCGTTAAGCAGCTGCAACAAAAGGGCGCCGCTGCGGTGATTTTACCTTCTCTGTTTGAGGAATCCGTGGCGCGGTCGGGGTCGGTGCTGAATGAATATGCGGACAAAATAAAATCCTATAAAGATGCCCTGGATATTCCGGTGATTGCCAGCCTGAACGGGATCACGGAGGGGGGCTGGCTTGAGCATGCTGCCTGTTTGGAACAAGCCGGCTGTGATGCAATAGAATTAAACATCTATTACATTGCAGCCAGCGTAAAGGAATCCAGCGATCAGATTGAAAGGCGTTACATCGATCTGGTTTACAAGCTCCGGGCTCAGATCGGCGTTCCCATTTCAGTAAAACTTACCCACCAATTTTCTTCGGTGGCTCATTTGGTTAAGCGGCTGGAAGACACCGGAGTCAACGGGGCGGTGCTATTCAATCGGTTCTATCTGCCGGATATTGATGTTGAGAGCATGACAGTTATGCCCTCGTTACAGTTAAGTAACTCCAATGAAGCCTTGCTGCGAATCCGATGGATCGGGTTGTTGCGGGATCAGGTTGCGTTGTCCCTGTCCGCCACGGGTGGTATGCATACAATTGATGATGCTTTAAAGGCATTGTTGGTGGGGGCGGATTCGATTCAGTTATGCAGTGTGTTGTTTGAGAAAGGTATAGATGAAATCGGTCACCTGAGAGACCGGTTGGAACAGTGGTTGGAGGATAATGACCACCCCGGAGTGGCTGCGATCAAGGGCTTGATGAGCTATGGCCGGGTTGCGGATCCATCCGCGTTTGAGCGGGCGAATTATCTTCAGGTACTGGAGGAGAACAGCTGAGGGAAACCCGGCCATGGCATCTAGTTTAATACCTGCTCCAATTCATCCATCATCAGCACACGAGCAATTTTGTCTTCCAGGTTGTTGGGGTTATCCAATTGTACCCGGGCCAGGTATGGCAGGTGCTGCTCCGGTGTGGCCGGGTTCTGCAGCACTTTTATCAGCGCCTTGGCGATGGTGGATTTTTTCTCGGTTTTGGCTTTCATTGCTTTCAGGCAACGGGCCACCACCAGTTCCTCGGTGGTGAAATCAGTGCCGCAGGGAAACGCCGGAAACATTCCCTTGGCGCGATAGGGTGCCAATACAGCTTCCAGCTGCTCCGGGTAGTTATTGCGAAACTGCTCTGGTATCTGATAATCCCCGGGTAACTTACCGGCTTGCTTGGCTTTGGCCATGAGTTCAGGCTGGAAACGGGAATCCGCGATGTTGAGCATGGCTGCCACCACCTCTTTATCACATTTGCCTCGCACATCCGCAATGCCGTATTCCGTTACGTAAACATCCCTCAGGTGGCGTGGAATGGTAATGTGACCGTAGTTCCAAACGATGTTGGATTGGGTAACGCCATTTTTGTCGCGGGTACTTTTCAGCATCAGAATAGAGCGGCCGTCTTCCAGCTCGTGGGCCTGGGCCACAAAATTATACTGACCACCCACGCCGCTCACCACTCTGCCGCTTTCCAGCCCGTCAAAGGTGGCAGCACCCAAAGCATGGGCCATAAAGACCGTATTGATAAAGCGTGCCTTTTTGCGTTGCAGTCGTTTCAGCGTTTCACTGCCATACAGTTGATTGACATAACTGATATTGGTCATGTTGATGGCCCGCAGGGTATCTTCATCGAGGTTTTTTAAACCGTCATAGAATGATTTCGGGCCGAGGAAAAATCCCCCATGCATGATGCGGCCGTGTTGTAAACTATGGCCCAGGCACTGGCTGATGATAATATCCCGTGATTGATCCACTGCCGCCGAGACATGCTCACCCTGAGGGGTAACCAAGGCATCGTTATCCAGTTTGGTACCGGGTTTGAACAGGCCGAAGTGCACTAGGGTGTCGACATCCTCGCGGGTCAGGACGGGCTGAATATAACCCCCGTCAATCAGGGCATCCAGAGTTTCAATAGAGACATCGGTGTTAATCTTGCTTTCGTTAAGCAGCCGTTGAATGCCTTCATGATCGAACACCCTGCGACGCAGAATATCCGTCTTGATCAGATAGTAGAATCCATCCACAAACATTTCGCTGTTGCCATACAGGCCCTGCTCAAATGTGCCGGTGCCACCCAGCTTATGGATGGTGTTGCCGAATTTATCCAGGATATTCAGATCCTTCAGCACGCCATTATAGGCATCGTTCTGCTGGTGACGGATTTCACAACCGTAAACGATCGCATCGCCCAGTGATCCAATGCCGATTTGCAGAGTACCCCCATCGGCGATCAGGGTGCTGGCATAGAGGCCGATCATATGATCGATGGTGCTGACCGGCATGTTGGGTGGCGCGAACAGCGTTGAATAATACGCTTTGTTATTGACCACCATATCAAAGCAGTCTTCCTCGATCAGGGCATCGTTTTCCATGAAAGGTAGATTTTCGTTTACCTGACCGATGATGAGGATGGGTTCACCCTGCTTTTTTCGGGCTTGCAGTGCCGGTAGCAGGTCGCGAGTGGTTTCAGGGTTGCAACTCATGCTATAGCGGTCTTTACCGTCTTCCACCCGATGCGCCAGCAGCTGGGCTATAACATTGATATCCAGTGCCAGCAGATCCCTGACCGAATGGGTGTAGTTTGTGCTGATGTAGTTCTGCTGGGCCAGGTCGTTGTTCAGCATGGCTCCCGACTTAAAGAAGAACTCATGAATCTCAATGTTGTCCGGCACCTTTCCGGCACGAAGATCACGCATGTAGTCCAGCCCCGGGTAGTTACCGAAAATCCGCTCCATAAAGGGGCCGAGAAAACGTTTTTGCAGACCGGTGCCGGGATCGGGAACTTCCAGAGAGAGCGCGGTGGCAATCAGCAACCGGATACTTGGATCCGCTTTCGCACGCTGGTAGAGTGCGTTGATCAGCTCCGGAGGTTTTCCCAAACCAAGGGGTAAGCCGATGCGGATGTCGTTACCAATGATTTTGAGAATATCATCTACGCAGTCTTCTACCTGGGTATGATGGATTGCTATTGTCATTGTAATAAATCCCTGCAAGTCATCTTATCCGCACACTATGCCCGATATCAGTCCTATGGGGTATGATCGAAATCAGATTTTGGCCGTGAATGTGGCTTACTCTGTCAGAACGGGGGCGACAACAATATGCCGGGCTTCCAGGCTGGAGACCGGCCCCTGAAAAAGCCGCCCCTGCATGGTGTGACAGCCCAGGTTCATCAGATAGTCTTTTTGCTGCGAGGTTTCCACACCCTCGGCTACCAGGTTGACGTTCAGACCGGTCGCCATGGCGCTGATGGCGCTGACAATACAGGCGTCACCGCTTTGGTACTGATTGTTGATGTGGCGGAGAAAGGACTCGTGTAACTTTATGGTGTTGATCGGCAGGCGGTGCAGGCAGCTGAGCGAAGAGTATCCGGTCCCGAAATCATCCACTGAAATGGAAAATCCCAAGCGGCTCAAGCGCTTGAGTTTGGTGGTGATCAGTGCAATATCACCTACCAGAAGATCCTCCGTGATTTCCAGCTCAATTTGATGGGGGGATACGTTATGGGCTTTCACCGCGCTCATTAACATGTTCTCAAAATCCGGATCTTCAACCTGCCTGGGGGAGAAGTTCACCGCAATGGTCAGAATCGGGTTGGCCCATTCCTCCAGATCCGCACAGACGCGATTGATAACCCAGGCCCCCAGCTCAATGATGATGCCGGTTTCTTCTGCAACGTTCAGGAAATCACCCGGAATCAGCACACCCCGGGTGGGATGGTTCCAGCGAATGTAGGCTTCAAGGGCATACACGGCAGAGGTTTGCATATTGAAAATAGGCTGGTATTCAAGAAAAAGCTGTTCGCCTTCAATGCATTGCCGCAGGTCCTGCTCTGTATTGAGCCGTTCCACGTAAGCCAGGTTCATTTTCTCACTGAAAAGGCGGAAGCTGTTTTTGCCGTTTGCCTTGATGTAATACATGGCAATATCGGCATTCTGGATAAGTTGATCCAGTTGTTCGCCATGATCCGGATACATGGCAATGCCGATGGAGCCACTGGCGTACAGTTCATGCTGTTCAATAAAGAAAGGCTGTTTCAGTTCATTGAGTATCTTGCGGGCGATGATGGATGCGTCTTCCTGGCTGTGAATGTTGGGCAGGAGCAATGTAAATTCATCACCACCAAAGCGGGATAATGTGTCCCCCTCACGCAGGCTTTCGCTGATGCGCCGTGCCACCGCCTGGATTAATTGATCCCCTATGGAATGCCCGAGGGAATCGTTAATCAGCTTAAATCGATCCAGATCCACGAACATGACTGCAACCTTGGAGCCGTTGCGCTTGCTGTGGGATATGGCCAGAGACAGTCTGTCCCGGAACAGGGTGCGGTTCGGCAGCCCGGTCAGCAGGTCATGGTAAGCCTGAAAACGCATCAGGGATTCCGCCTGCTTGCGATCGGTAATGTCCCGGGCGATACCATAGGTGCCGCGAAACTGGGGTTTGCTGCTGCGTCGCTCTATTTCATAGATGCCCATGGCGCTGATTTCAAAGGGCATGGACAGTGTCGTGAGCGCCCCATTTACATCCTGTCCCAGGCGTTTGCGCAGATGCAGTTCAGCCCGTTGTTCCAAACGTTTAACGGCCCGACGCTCATTAAATACAAAAGGATGCTGCTTACATTCTTCATCGCTCATCAGTGTACTGAAATGTTTTCCGATCAGTTCATCCTTGCTCACATTCAGTAATGATTCCACACGGTCGTTGATAAAGTTGATTTCGCCGCGTTCATTCAGGATGTAAATAATATCAGGGGAGTGATTGACCAGAAACCGGTGCATCTTTTCGGACTGTTTGATGCGTTCCTGGAGCGTGTTGAACTCAAAGCTGATTCGTCTCTGCTCCAGGGCATCTTTGATGGTTTTATCCAGCTCCAGCGGGTTATAGGGGGTGGTCAGCAAATAAATGGACGGTGTGTGCAGCAAGCTGGAGAACTCGGCGAAATGCCTGGAATCGCTCAGCGCAATCACAGGCAATTGCTCCCGGCGCTCTTTGATAAAGTAAAGCAGATCGCGCCAGGGCTGGGGGCCCGAGTTGGCCATCAGGATGACCAGATCGAAATTCGACCTTTTGATGGTTTCGATGGCGGCAGTACAGCTGTCTGCAATAATGCAGCTGTAGCCTTGAGAATTCACAAAACCGTTCAGCCCGTTGAGGGCGTGCTGACTTTCACTGATTAACAAGAGTTTGTGCGTAGGTCCATGCGTTCTTGTTGTCATTAGGAGGGCTCGCTGGGTTAGCCGTTCAGGTACACACAATCAGCGGGAATCTGTCACCGATTGATCCGCGTGTTGAGTATAAAGCGCTGGATGTTCGATGAGCAAACACGATTAGTGATAAAAGTCACCTGATTTAACTCAACTGGGTATATCAAAGATTTAACCAAAGGGTCATAGCAGTGTCACAGGGGAGGGGTAAAACAACAGAGAGAGAAAGGCATCTGCCAAGTAAATCAACAACTTAGCACAAAAAATGTTTGCCTGACATTGAATTTATGTTCTACATTCTAGATAAATTAAAGCAGAAATCATGAAGCGCGGGAACCCTTGTTCCGCAAATATCCTCAAGGAGAACAACAAGGGAATTCAAGACCTCAAACCTTTCCATTTTATTTCCGGGATTTTTTAGAAGGGAGGTAGGAAGAAGAAAGCACCACGGCTTTGGGAGCCGGTTACTACTAATCATTCTTCTTGAGGAACGTGAATGAGCAGCGCAGCAGAAAGTACCAAGAAAGCTTATGTAATCGATACCAACGTTTTAATTCATGATCCAAATTCAATTCTCAATTTTGATGAACATCTGGTTGTCATCCCCATCACGGTCTTGGAAGAACTCGATAAACTGAAAAACGGACACAAATCCATCGCGGCGGATTGCCGCTCGGCGATCCGGTTGATCGACAATGTTATTGCCGATAACCCCACCGAACGCCTGCAGCGAGGGGTGCCGATTCCCCGTGACAACGGCACCAGTCATCTGGGTAAGCTGGCGATCATGATGAATAAAACCGGAGAACCGCCGGAAGCCTGCCTGCCCAATGATAACAATGACAACAAAATCATTAATCGGGTTGTGCAGATGCAGCTGGAAAACCCGGAGTACAACTTTATTCTGGTCACCAAGGATATCAACATGCGGCTTAAGGCCCGCGGTTGTTGTATCCATGCCGAGGATTATCATAACGATCAGCTCATTTCGGATGTGAAGCAACTCACCACCGGTTACCACGAATTCGAGGGGTCGTTCTGGGATCGTGTGTCGCATGTGGATACCATTCAGCGGGAAAACGGGACCTACCATTCATTGGCGCGGGATGTGTTTGAAGGCCAGCTGTATCTCAATCAGTACATTCTGGACGATCAGGAGTTTCTGGCCAGGATAGAGGAGGTTACCGATGAGCACGTGCTGATTAAACATATCAAGCGTGAATCGCTCATGCATTTGTCCGCCTGGGGCTTACAGCCTCGCAATATTTATCAGGCAATGGCGCTGCACGCATTGCTGGACAACGATATTCATCTGGTGAACCTTACCGGCCCGGCAGGCTCAGGCAAGACCATACTGGCACTGGCTGCAGCCATTGAGATGACGGTGGCGAACAAGCAATACAACAAGATCATTGTGACCCGGTCCACGCCGCCTTTGGCTGAGGATCATGGCTTTCTCCCCGGTACCGAGGAGGAAAAAATGGACCCCTGGCTGGGTGCCATTACGGACAACATTGAGGCATTACACATCCAGGATGAGAGCCCGCAAGGCAGCATTGAATACGTTAAGTCCAAGGCCAATATTCAATTCAAGGCACTCAATTATATCCGGGGCCGTAGCTTCCAGCGCAGCCTGATCCTGATCGACGAGTCGCAGAATCTGACCCCCCATCAGATGAAGGCAATCATTACTCGTGCCGGGGAGGGCAGTAAGGTAATCTGTCTGGGGAATCTGGCTCAGATAGATACACCCTACCTGAGCCCCATCAGCTCTGGCCTGACCTACATGACAGAGCGCTTCAAGGGCTTCAGGCACAGCAGTAGTCTGCGCTTGAATGGGATTCCCCGTTCCTTGCTGGCTGAGTACGCAGAAGCTAATCTGTAAACGGAGTTCGTTTGGGCGGCCCGTATCGCGGGCCGTTTTACGTTCTCGACAGCTTGCTGAATTCAAACACGTTAGACACCGGGGGCATTGTGCATCACTTTTTCGCTTACGTTTCCAAACTGAAATACATCCTGCGCTGGGGCTTAAAGCGCAATGTGGAAAATGAGAATGTGAAGGAGCACAGTTTTGACGTGGCCACCATCGCCCATGCCCTGGCGTTGATTCGCAACCGGGTTTACGGCGGTGACCTGGATGCCAACGAAATTGCCGTGATTGCCCTGTACCACGATGCATCCGAGGTATTGACCGGCGACCTGCCGGGGCCCATCAAGTATTTCAATCCCACTATTGCAGAAGCCTACAAAGATGTGGAGAAAGCTGCCAAGACCAAGCTGCTCACCATGTTGCCCAATGAGTTGCAGGATGAGTATTCACCTTTGATACAGGATCATCTGTTGCCGGAGGATACGCGCAGGCTGCTGAAGGCCGCGGATGTGTTATCGGCTTACATTAAATGTATCCACGAAGTGGACTCGAACAATCATGAATTTCAGGTGGCCAAGGAACGGGTTGAGGGTATGCTGCAGAGCTATGATTTGCCTGAAGTGGCGTATTTCATGGAGAAGTTCCTGCCCAGTTTCCGCCTGACCCTGGATGAACTGGGTTAACTAATCCAGCAACATCCGGTCCACGATGAGGGCGTAGAATCCGCTGCTGCCTTCACAACTGAAGTACCAACCAATGTGCTGATGACAACGGTTACAAAATCCGTGTTGCCAGGCGAAGCCTTCAAACCAGCTGAAATAATCGGTTGCTTTGCCACCCACCGTGACCCCCTCTGCGTGCAAATAGGTTTGCAGGTCAAAGCCGACACCGGCAGGATTGGTGAAAAAATGACAGGTTTCTCCGGCGATTGGGGTCAGGTGTTCGTTGCTGGTGAGTACGTTCAGGCAGGCTTTGCAGCGCACCCGGCTGGGCGCCCGTTTGACGGCGTCCTCGGTTTTTTCTTCGGGGTCCACGGCAGTGAGCAGTGGATCAAATGGCCGGGGTGTGTCGTGATCGAGACCTTGCATATCCGCTGGTTTGCTTAGTCAGTGAAGATGGAGGGGTACGTTGATCATCCAGTGTAGCAGCCCCCGGGGATTGTCACCATTTTGGTAGGCCGGGGTGGGGTGGAAGAGTGGGGGACCAACAAAGAGCCCCCGGTGTTCGGGGGCTAAACATACGTAAAATATACGCAGGAGAAGAAAGTGTGTTGATCAGGCGGTGATCTTTGCCCGCAGTTCCTGAGTCTTGCTCTGTACTTCGCGTAACTGCGCGCTGACCGTGTCGCGTACTTCCGCCAGGCGCGGTTTCAGGTCTTTGGCATAGGCTTTTTCAGCCTGCTGCTTGGCGTAGGCTGAGATCATGGTGGCGTTCCAATTAAAGCGGAACCGGTTATCGTAGGTGGCAACATTGAGGTTACGCAAAAAATCCCGCACCGTGGGATTGGCTTTGCGCAATTCAGCCAGCAGTTCGTTTAATTCGATTTTATCATCGGCTTCCACACCCAGTTCCTTCAGAATGCGCTGGCCTTCCAATTTTGCGACTTCCAAGCCCTTGCCTAATTCAGCCTGTAGCTTTTCACTTTGCTTTTTCAGCTGGTCCAACTGAACTTTGACTTTATCTTGAATCATGGTGTTTCCTCGTACCAAACGCTATTGGGATTGATAATGAATGGCGCCATGATAGTGTCAAAAATTAGAATGTTCTTACTAAATTGCGCAATGTCGGTGCAGGATTGGAGGAGTATGAGTAAGTTATTGATAATTCTGGGTATAGCTATCGCCGTGGTGGGTGTGGTACTGGTTTATGCACCGGGTTTACTGGGCTGGTTTGGTAAGCTGCCGGGGGATTTGCGTTGGCAAACTGAACGCGGCAGTGCTTACTTCCCCATCACATCTATGATCATCATCAGTGTGGTGCTGACCATTCTCATCAATGTGTTGGGGAAGCATTAACCTGATTAACCCTGTTCTAATCCTCCGGGTGGGCCAGTTCCGCCCATAAATCGTGCTCGTCCGCCTGGAAGATCCTGGCGGTCACCCTGTCCCCCGGCACCAGTTCCGTTTCGCCGTTCAGAAACACCAACCCGTCTATCTCCGGCGCGTCCGCTGCGGTGCGGCCTATGGCGCCTTCCTCATCCACCTCGTCAATAATGACATCCAGGATGGATCCGATTTTGGCTTGCAGTCGAGCAGCGGAAATCCGGGCCTGGACGGCCATAAAACGTTCGTAACGCTGCTGTTTGATCTCTTCAGGTACCGCGCCTTCCAGCTGGTTGGCGGTGGCGCCCTCCACGGCGGAATATTTGAAACAGCCCACCCGATCCAGCTGCGCCTGCTCCAGCCAGTCCAGCAGGATCTGGAAATCGGCCTCGGTTTCACCGGGGAAACCCACAATGAAGGTACTGCGCAAGGTGATATCGGGGCATATTTCCCGCCATTTTCGAATCCGTTCCAGGGTGTTTTCCGCATGAGCGGGGCGTTTCATGGCTTTCAGAACCGATGGGCTGGCGTGCTGGAAGGGGATGTCCAGATACGGGAGAATCTTGCCTTGCGCCATCATTGGAATAATCTCATCCACGTGAGGGTAGGGGTAAACGTAGTGCAGGCGTACCCAGATACCGAAGCTGGAGAGGGCTTCGCACAGCTCTTTCATGCGGGTTTTGAGGGGGCGCCCCTGCCAGAATCCGGTTTGGTAGCGGGTATCCACCCCATAGGCACTGGTGTCTTGTGAGATGATCAGCAGCTCCTGGACCCCGGCCTTAACCAGGCGCTCGGCCTCGTCCATGACATCGCCCACCGGACGGCTCACCAGATCCCCGCGCAGGGAGGGAATGATGCAGAATGTGCAGCGGTGGTTGCAGCCTTCGGAGATTTTCAGATAGGCATAGTGGCGGGGTGTGAGCTTGATCCCCTGGGCTGGCACCAGATCGGTGAAGGGATCATGGGTTTTGCTCTGGGGGACGTACTTATGGACCGCACCCACCACCTCTTCGTACGCCTGGGGGCCGGTAACGCTCAATACCTGAGGGTGGATGGCAGTGATCTGTTCAGCATCGCCGCCCATACAGCCGGTGACGATGACTTTGCCGTTCTCCTGCAGCGCCTCGCCGATGGCTTCCAGTGACTCCCGTTTGGCATCGTCGATGAAGCCACAGGTATTGACCACTACCACATCGGCATCGTCGTAGCTGGGCACAATGTCATAACCATCGATTTTCAATTGGGTCAGGATGCGCTCTGAATCCACCAGTGCTTTGGGGCACCCCAGGGAGATGAATCCTACTGTCTTGCGGCTTTCACTCATAAGTATCTGTTGCTCTTCAAGCTTTGATTGAATCGGCGGGCCCTGCGGCGGTGGGCAGCGGGGCTGCTGACGACCGGGGCGATGACCAAAATGGCGCCGTAGTTTGGTTATTGGCGGCGGTATTGTCAAATAGATGATGTATATCTTCGCTTAACCGGTGCTGTTGCCGCCGGGGTATGGGCAGCCCCTGAAAAAAAAGTTGACTCCCCGGCGGAGCCTCCTTAAAATTCGCGCCCACATAAAGCGGGAATAGCTCAGTTGGTAGAGCACAACCTTGCCAAGGTTGGGGTCGCGAGTTCGAGTCTCGTTTCCCGCTCCAAACATTCAAAAACCCGCAGTCGGCACCGGCTGCGGGTTTTTTATTGCTTATTGCGTGGGTGGCGGTGTCTGCCCCGCTCATCACTGTGGATAGTAGACTTTTCTTGCCTTATCCAGAATACCGCACAGATGTTCTGCCGCGTCCACGGTTCTGGGGGTGGATCGGGTATACATATCCTGATCCACAAAAAACATCAGATTGTGTTTTACCGCGTCCATGCTGCCCCAGGTTTCCCACTTTTGCTTCCAGTTGTCGATGGAGCGCTTGCCGTGATGGCCACCGGTTAACATAACCTGGGGGTTGCGGGTGACAATGGCTTCCACACTGACGATGGGGGAAGCTTCGCTGAGATCCCCAAATACGTTGACGCCGCCACACAGATGGTAAAGATCGGTAATAAAATGACCACCGGCCAGGGTGTACAGCGGGTCTTCCCATACCTGGTAGAACACTTTCACGGGGGGCTTGTTGGCGTTGGCCTGTTGCAGTTCTGCCCTGCGGGCATCGTATTGCGCGGCTGCCCGGTCGGCGATGGCCTCGGTTCCGGTGAGCACGCCAAACTGGCGGATGTTGCGACTGATGCTGTCCATGGTTTTGGGGTCACTCATGTACACAGGTACCTTCAACAGAGAGAGCTTTTCCACCGTTTCGGCGCTGTTCCCCTCATACCAGCCTATGATCAGGTCCGGGTTCATGGCCAGGATGCGCTCGAAGTTAACCTGATTGTAACTGCCCACCAGTGGTATGGCTTTGGCAGCCTCCGGAAAGTCGCTGTAACTGACGGTGCCGACGATGCGATCGCCGGCACCGGCGGCAAACAGCACTTCGGTAATATGAGGCGCCAGGGAGACAATTCGCTGTGCCGGCCCGGGCAGTGTTACCTCACGCTGGCCATCGTCCACCAAAACAATGGGGGACGCCGGCAGCACCGAGCTGAGCAAAAGAAAACTAAGCGCACTAAGCCACTTCACTGGGTATTCCTTGTGTTTGATCCCGGGCTTTGCCGTCAGCCCCGGATTCTGTTTCGGTGTGGGGGGCTGCAACCTGCCCGGGTGTGGGTTTGGGGTGAATAAATCCGGCGAACAGGATCATCATGCTAGGCAGGAAGAGAAAATCGAACACCAGTGCGATGATAATGGTCATGGAGACCATAATGCCCAGAATTGCGTTCACGTTGAAATCGGACAGCGCCAGCATACCAAAGCCCAGGCTCAGTACAATAGTGGTGGTGACCAGCGCAGCCCCAACATGCTCAAAGGCGTAATGGATGGCCTGCCTGACATCGCCGTGTTCCTGGTAGCCGCGCAGGTATTTCGCCATAAAGTGAACGGTGTCGTCCACCACGATACCCAGGGTAATGCCAAACACCACGGCCACAGCCAGATTCACCTCGCCAACGGCCATGCCCCAGATTCCCAGCATAATGGCAGCGGGGAATGCATTGGGAATGATACTGAGCACACCCAGTTTCCAGGAACCCAATGCCATCACCAGGATCACTGAAATGATGATGGTGGCGATGATGGTGCCATTGATCATGCTTTCAATATTTTTCTGCCCGATGGTGGCAAACATGATGGATGGGCTGGCGCCCACCGCGGCCAGTTCCGGGGCATTTTGCTTAAACCATTCCTGGGCCCGGTCCTCCATTGCCAGAATGTCCTTGGCTTTGGCGTCCTTGATGCTGACGGTGATGCGCAAAGCGGATTTGTTCATATCAACCTGATTGTTGACGTCCATGCCGAAGGGCAGGGACATCTCGTACAGCAGTTGGTATTGTGAGGCGTGCTCCCGGTTCTCAGGCAACCGGTAATACTCAGGATCGTCGCCATGCATGTTCTTATTCAGGCGCTTGAGGGTATCGGTAAACGTAAATACGTGGGTTACCATGGGTTGGGCCCGGTACCACTGAACAAACTCATCCACTTTAGTGAGGAACTGCGGGTCGTTAATGCCCTGGGATTCACCGGAATCCAGAGCATATTCAATAATGTTCACGCCGTTTAAATTGTCTTCGGTAAAATCCGCGGCACGGCGTACTTCCAATGTTTCCTTAAAGTAACCGAAATTATCATCATTGAGCTCGTTCTCCCCCACAAAGGCAATGCAGAACAGCGCAATCAGCAGGCTGCCGAAAAACAATTTTCTGGGATGGCGAATGGTAAATTCAGCCAGGTATGAAAACTGGGCACTGCGCTCGGTGTCTACCCTGGGGGCCTTGCGCGTGAACCACAGAATCAGTTGCGGCATGACGGTCAGTGTGAACACAAACGCAAAAAAGACACCAATGGCCGAGACCACACCCAGCTCCCGAAACGGCGGCGATTCACTGGACTGCATGCTGAGAAAACCGATTGCTGTGGTGAGGCTGGTGAGGAAGATGGGTTTGACGTTGACGTCCAGGCTGGTGAGCAGGGCGGTTTCCCGGGGCAGGCCCCGGCGTAAACCTTTCAGATAGGTGGAAAGCAGATGGATACAGTCCGCCACCGCCAGGGTCAGGATGATGATCGGTGAAGCAAAATTGATGTTGTTGATGGGTATGTTCAGCCAGCCCATGGAGCTTACCGCGATGACCACGCTGAACACGATCACCAGAACGGTAATGATGGTTCCGGAGACTGAGCGCAACAACAGCCCCACCAGTACAATGATGACCAGTAACATCAGCGGCACCAGTGTTTCGGTGTCTTTCTGGTTCATTTCGTTGAAGGCGTTATTGAGGGGGGCCACACCGGTAATCATGATCTCCAGATCCGGATATTGCCGGGAAAACTCAGCGCGAATCTCCCGCACTTTAGTCATTACTTCAGGGATGGCCTGGGTTTGATCTTCCGGCATGTTCAGTTGCACGTTGATGGCGCTGACATGGCCCGAGGGTGATATAAGCCGGTGTACCAGCAGCGGCTCATGGGTGGCGATGTCGCGGCGCCAGGCGATGTCGTCGGCGCTTAGCCGGTCTGCGTCCGGCACCAGATCCTCCACCATCAGATCATCGCCATCCACCACTGTGTTCTGGAAGTTGGTAATGGAATCCACCCGCTGGGAGTAGGGGATCTGCCAGCAGGCTTCGGTTAACGCTGCGATGGCCTTCAGGTTGTCGCGGGTAAAAATGTCACCGTTGGCCGGGTTCAATACCAGCAACACGTTATCACTGGCACTGAAACGATCCTGGATCATCTCGTTGGCCACCAACTGGGGATTGTCGGCTTCAAAAAAGATTTTATAGTCGGATTTAACCGAGAGTCTGGTGGCGCCCATGCCTACCACCACAATGGCCAGCAGGCTCAGTACCAACAGTGGCAGCCGGTATCGAAGCAACCAGACAGAGATGGCGTGATGCGTAAAATCGTTGTTCATGTTGGTCCCCATATCATTCCTTTGCGTTCAGCCCTATGCGTTCAGCCCTATGCGTTAAGCCCTGTGAATTCAACTTTTTACCTGAGTGGTTCCAAGATACTCAAGTGCCCTTTGGTAAGCCCCGTGATAATCCTGCTCTGAACTGAGCGGATGCCACTGATATCCATCCAGCAGGTTGGTCATTTGGGTGAGCATGAGCTCATCGCTGGGGGAGAGCTGCAGCCCGCTGATCATGTCGCGGGCGTGATCCAGCACCAGCAAACCAAAGCTCATCGACCAGAGGCCAAAGCACAGGTCGTCGATCAGCACGTTGTTTTTCAATGTGAGGTCGCCTTTGTCGATGGCCAGTTGAATTACGGCACGGATCGCGTTCATCACCAGCGAATCCACCTGATCCATGCGCTCCAGTCGTTCCGGGGAGGCTTTCTCGCGGATGTTGTTGGTGCGGGCGGCAATGAGCAGGTCAAATTCTTCGGGAAAGCGCCGGGTGTATAACTGGTAGCCTACGCCGATGCAGATGATTTTCTCGCGGCTGCAGCCTTCCCAGGTGAGGGCACGCTGGAACAGGTCGTACATATGACCAAGGCTGTCCAGGCAGAGCGCGCACAGTATATCTTCTTTGCAGGTAAAGTGTTTGTAGACAGTGCCTTTCGCGTATTCGGTTAGTTCGGCTATTTTGTCCATGGTGAGGGCGGATACGCCCTCGCTGCGGATGATGTCCCGGGCGGCATTCACAAACAGCAATTCACGCTGTTCAAATTCCCGCTGGCGTCTGGATTGGGTGTTCAAATGATTGCTCCGTCAAAGCGTGACGATTCGTCATATTTTCATCTCGACGTCAGGTATTGTCAACGGGATATTCTGGTATAGTGGTTACCGGGCCTGAGATTGAGCGATTAGTAAGGCAGTAAAGCATTGAAAAACTCAGCAATATTGATGCAATTGCATCCCGCATTAATTCCATCGTTGGAGCAGTTACCCAGTCACGTACCGGTGGCTCTGGTGACCCGGCACTCAATTCGGGAGCAGCCCGCTAACCGCTTTGCCGGCTACGATGTACCCCTCACACCGGAAGGCATTGAGCTGGCCCGGGAATGGGGGCGGTGCCTGAATCGCCCCATTGTAGCCCTGCACTCCAGCCCGGTTGGGCGCTGTGTAAAAACCGCCGAGGCAATGGCAGAGGGCGCCGGTATCGAGTTGCCGGTGGCAACCCACCCGGCCTTGGTTGAGCCCGGCAGCTATGTGGTGGATCTCCCGGTGGCGGGGCCTTACTTCGTGAAACTGGGGCCCCTGGCTTTTGCCCGTAAGCACTTGAAAAATGAGGTGCGCGGTGTGCTTTCACCACAGCAGGGCGCGAAACAACTGTTACAGCACATTGAAACCTCATTACGGCAGCCGGGTACGTTCACGGTTCATGTTACCCACGACACCATTCTGGCGTCTTTTATTTATTTCCTGCGCCGTGAATCCGATATTGACGAGGCGCACTGGCCCTGGATGCTGGAGGGGGCGTTCCTGTGGTTTGACGAAGGCCAGGTCCATTGGTTGTGGCGCGGCGAAGCCGGCAGCCTGCACCTGGACCAGATGGTGGAATGAACGTCGCCGCCGGGCTCCGGCGGTGGCAGCAGCGCCTGGTTTCCGTATAATGCCCCTCTCAATTTCAAGCTCCCGTTATGCAAACCAGGGGTTTCATGAGCACCGCGTTAATCGTTCAAGATTTGAAAAAGACCTACTCCGGCGGTTTCCAGGCATTGAAAGGCATCAGCTTTGAAGTGCAGTCCGGAGACTTTATGGCACTGCTGGGCCCCAATGGAGCCGGCAAATCCACTACGATAGGCATTATCAGTTCACTGGTAAATAAAACCTCCGGCTCCGTCAGTATCTATGGTAAAGACATTGATCGTGACTTTGCCGCTGCCAAGATGAACATTGGCATCGTGCCCCAGGAATTCAACTTCAATCAGTTTGAGAAGGTAGGTGATATTGTTCGCACCCAGGCCGGATACTACGGTCTGGACCGGCATACCGCCAGCGAGCGTGCCGAGAAATACCTGAAGTTGCTGGACCTGTGGGAGAAGCGCGATGAACAGTCGCGTATGTTGTCCGGTGGAATGAAGCGACGTTTGATGATTGCACGGGCCTTGGTGCACGAACCCAGGTTGCTGGTGCTGGATGAGCCCACCGCCGGTGTGGATATCGAGTTACGGCGTTCGATGTGGAGCTTTCTTAAAGAACTCAACCAGCGGGGCACTACCATTATTCTGACCACCCACTATCTGGAGGAAGCGGAACAGCTTTGCCGCAGTATTGCCATCATAGATCATGGCCGTATTATCGAGAAAAGCTCTATGAAAGCGTTTCTGGCCCGGCTTGATCGGGAAACTTTCCTGCTGGATCTGAGCCGGGATATCGAAGCCGTGCCCAACCTGAAGGGGGTTGCGGTTGAGCTGCTGGACCCTCATACCCTGGCGGTGGAAGTGTCCAAAGACGCGCCACTGAATGCCATCTTTGAACAACTGAGCGCGCAGGGTATTTCAGTAACCAGTATGCGTAATAAAGCCAATCGATTGGAAGAGTTGTTCGTGTCGTTGGTGGAGAGGAAGCAGTGAGATGAATTCACAGCAACAGTTCAATGCCTTCAGCACCATAGTGCGCAAGGAAATACGGCGCTTTATGCGAATCTGGGTGCAGACTCTGATACCGCCCGCTATTACCATAGCGTTGTATTTTGTCATATTCGGCGAATTGATCGGCCGTCGTATCGGGCAGATTGGTGAGTACTCTTATATGGAATACATTGTTCCCGGTTTAATCATGATGTCGGTGATCACCAATTCCTATTCCAATGTGGTGTCGTCTTTTTTCAGCACCAAATTTCAACGCAGTATTGAAGAAATGCTGGTTTCACCCATGCCCAATTATGTGGTGATCGGCGGTTTTGTGTTGGGTGGTGTTGCCCGTGGCATTGCCGTGGGCGCGATTGTTACCGGGTTGTCACTGTTCTTTGCCCATTTAAGTGTAACCAATATCTGGATTACCATAAGCATGGTGGTATTGACGGCCATCCTGTTCTCTCTTGGTGGCTTCATCAACGCGGTGTACGCCCGATCATTTGATGACATTTCCATCGTGCCGACCTTTGTGCTGACCCCGCTGACCTATCTCGGGGGTGTTTTTTACTCCATCAGCATGTTGCCGGATTTTTGGGAAGGGGTGTCACGCATCAACCCCATCGTGTATATGGTGAATGGTTTTCGCTATGGGATTCTCGGCATTTCCGATATTGGCATCGGTGTTGCCTTTGGCATGGTGTTGACCTTTATCGTGGTCTTGTACGTGTGGGCACATTGGTTGTTAAAGAACGGAGTGGGGATTCGAAGCTGATATGACTGAGCAACAGCACGGGCCACTGGGTGTAGCCAGCACCTATCCTGACCAATACGATCCGGCGCAGCTGCATGCAATTGCCAGGGCAGCGGGGCGTGAGGCCATTGGTGTGGATGATGGGCCTCTGCCATTTTATGGAGAGGATATCTGGAATGCCTATGAGCTGTCCTGGTTGAACGAAAAGGGCAAACCCATGGTGGCCATGATGGAACTCCGGGTTCCATTCGATTCACCCAATATCGTGGAGTCCAAATCATTCAAGCTTTACCTGGGTTCCTTCAATCAATGGCCGGTGCAATCACCGCAAGCGTTGGCACACATTATCGAGCGGGATGTCTCGGACGTAGTAGGTGCCCCGGTAAGCGTGGAGTTGACGCCGTTGTTTCAGTCAGGAGGTTTCGCCCTGGCTACCTTGCCGGGCAAATGCATCGATGATCTGGATGTGGACGTGGCGGTGTATGAGGTGGATGCCGATCTGTTGCTAACCTTGGAAGGCGACACCTCAGAAGCCTATCACAGCCATCTCTTGCGATCCTGCTGTCCGGTAACCGGCCAGCCTGACTGGGCCAGCGTGGTGATCGAATATCAGGGCACCAAGATCTGCGAAGAGGGATTGCTGAAATATCTGATTTCGTTTCGCAATAACCAGGAATTTCACGAGCAATGTGTGGAACGCATTTTTATGGACATCAGCCGTCAGTGCGCCCCTGAGCGGTTGACCGTGTACGCCCGTTATACCCGCCGTGGTGGTATTGATATCAATCCGGTTCGCTCCAGCGAACCGGTGCAGCAGGCCAATCTGCGCCTGATTCGCCAGTAGTGTCAGGTTGGCCCCAAGGGTAATCCGGCTGACATCCACAGGGCGAACATCAGGCTCCAGCCCAGCAGAAACACCAGCGAATAAGGCAACATCAGCGACATAATGGTGCCCACACCCGGATCGGATTTGTAGCGTTGCATAAAAGCGACCACCACACCAAAATACGGCATCAGCGGAGTGATGATGTTGGTGCTGCTATCACCCACGCGATAGGCTGCCTGCACGTTTTCCGGGGGGATACCCAGCAGCATGAACATGGGGATGAAGACCGGTGCCAGCAGTGACCATTTTGCTGATGCACTGCCCACCAGCAGGTTGATGAAAGCCGACATCAGAATAAATATGGAAAGCAACAGCACCGGTGAAATCGCCAATGCCTGCAGCCAGTTGGCGCCGTTGATGGCCAGCACCATACCCATATTGGACCAGCCGAAATAATTAACAAACTGCGCGGCAAAAAACATCAGCACCAGATAGCTTGCCATGGTGGCGAAGGTATCCTCCATGTCTTTGATGATGCTGCCCTTGCTGGTGTAGCGCCGCACGGTCATGCCATAGGCCATGCCACACAGGGCGGCGATCAGCGAAATCACCGTGACAATACCCTGCATCAGTGGTGATTGGGTAATGGAACCGCTGGCGGGCTCTCTTAGCAGGCCCTGCTGCGGTACCAACCCCAGGGCGATGAGCAGCAGGCATGCCACCAGCACCAGGCCGGAATTTCGTAATGCTGCCGTGCCGGCCGCACTCCCGCTAGTGGCATCGGGCGGTGGCGCCGGCTCCTGCCAGCGAGGCAGGGCGGGCAGTGTTATTTTTTCGGTCACCAGCGTGCCGACGAGGGTGATAAACAGTGTTGAAGCCACGATAAAGTAGTAGTTGGCGACAACGCTTACCTCAATGTTCCGGTCAATAAGGTGGGCAGCCTCCGTGGATATACCGGCGAGTACAGCATCAATGGGGCCGATCATCAGGTTGGCACTGTAGCCACCGGAAACGCCTGCAAAAGCCGCCGCCATGCCCGCCAATGGGTGTTTACCGGCGCTGGCAAACACCATCCCTGCCAGTGGAATCAGCACCACATAACCGGCATCGGCAGCCAGGCTGCTCATGACGCCGGCAAATACCACAATGGCAGACAATGCTTTGCCGCCGGCTTTTGCCACCATCTTATTCAGCACTGCACCCAGCAGCCCGGACTTCTCGGCAATGCCCAAACCAAGCATGGCAACCAACACCGTACCCACCGGAGCGAACTGGGTGAAGTTGCTGACGCTTTGGGTGAGGATTTTGTGCAGGCCGGCTTGGTTGAGCAGGTTGGTAACACTTACCTCGGTGTGATTCAGTGGGTGGGTGGCCCCGACTCCGGCCATGGATAAGATCCAGGAGAGCACCAGTACCAACAGGCTGAACCAGATAAACAGGGCAGTGGGGTGAGGTAGTCGGTTACCCAGGTCTTCAACTTGCTTTAAGAACGAGAGAACCAGGTTGTTTTTCATGTCACACGATCAGTTTTTCGCGGATACGTTTGGCGGCTTCTTCCAAGGCTTCCACTACCGTGTCCTTGTCGTAATTTCGAATTTTGTCGATATCCACAAACAGGGTAAAGCCGTCTTTTTCGCACTCAAGAAAGCTTTGGGTAGCCCCCAACTCTTTCCGGTGATCGACAATTTCAAAGATCGGGACGGTTTTGCTGAAGCCCTTCACATTGATCTGCCCGCGATCCCGGCACATGATGACATCGCGAACCAGATTGTAGGTGGATTCGGCAATCAGAATCTCACCGGGCTGGGCCACTGATTCCAGGCGGCTGGCCAGGTTCACCTCGCGCCCGATGATGGTGTAGTCCATGCGCGTCTCGGCACCGAAGTTGCCTACGGTGCAGTAACCGGTGTTGATACCCATCCGCACTTGCAGCGGTTTGCTGATGCCTTCTTTACGCCATTGCTGGCGCAGCAATTTCATTTTTTTACGCATCTCCAGGGCCATGGAAACGCAGGCGATGGCGTCCTGCTTTTGGCCGCGGGAGGTAGGGTCGCCAAAAAAGATCAGAATGGCGTCACCCACAAATTTGTCGATGGTGCCCCCATATTTCAGTGCAATGCGGGACATCTCGGTGAAATAGCTGTTGAGCAAATCCGTCAGTGCTTCGGGTTGCAGCTCTTCTGATATCTCAGCAAATCCCTTTATGTCCGAGAAAAACACGGTGAGTTTTTTACGCTGGGTTTCCAGTTTGACATCGGTTTGCCCGGAGAAAATGGAACCCCATACCTGGGGCGGCAGGTACTTGGACAGTTTGCGGGAGAGGTTGGCGGATTCTTTCTGGCGCCGTTTCAGTTCGTCCTGTATGGCCATCAGGGTTCGCGCCTGCTTGAAAGAAAAGTAACCCAATGCCGTGGCGTAGAATGTCAGGCTCAGTAATCCCACCGACAGCGTGGCCACATGGGGAGGGGCCAATGAAAACTGCTGCAACTTGAAAACCGCAACGCCAATGATTGCACCCAGCAAAATAGCGAGGCAGCTCATGATCCAGCCAAAGACACCGCCAATGGTGATGGTGCCGGCGCTCACCACGAAGAACAGAAACAGGGACAGCGCGGGATCAAACTGGAACAGGGCGATGCCACCGCCGGCGATAGCGGCATCCAGCATGATCAATGAGGCATTGGCCCGGGCAGGGGCAGTGCGTTGCCAGCCTGAGGTGGCAAAGTGACTGATCCAGGGATAGATGAAAGCAACCACCGGTGCCCACCACAGGCTGGTGTCGAGATCCGAACTGAGTATGGCGGCCAGAATCGTGGCGGCTACCAAAAAATAGGCGAAAATGCGGATGTAAGACGGCGACAGGTCTTTATTGATCAGACTTTCCGGTGTTATATCAAGAGCAAACTTGGTAGGCATCCATCTCTGTCCACGCCAAACAAAGCACCGGTTGATTTCCAATTATATCAAGGGCTTTGGCAACGAAATTCAAGTTGTTTTGTCAGTTTAGTGGGAAGTGTAAGCGCTTGGCAACCGGCGGACAACTTCCTTTTGTAGGTTTTGACTGTTTAACGACCAGTTCACTGACCAGTGGCGGATTTAACCAATCTAAGTTGAACCGGCGTCTTATTATTATGGCCTGCTTCCGGATAAAGCGCCTGTAAATATTCACGATAGGAGGTGCCGGCGGGGATGTGCTCCAGGACCCGCTGGATAGCATCCTGCATCCCAATGCGGTGCGCCGGAGACACCAGCAGGGGATCGGCGTTGTCCAGAACCCGCACCACCGCGGCGATCTGCTGATCTTCATGCACCTGCAGGAAGCTGCCCCGTTCTGCCCCCAGTGTGCTGGTATCGTGTTTCAGGCGAACCGGGCGGATGCCGACGGTAGGGACGCTGGTGACCAGCCCCACATGGGACGCCACGCCAAAACTGTCAACGCCGGTGACTCCACGGCCGTCACAGATAAACACATCAGGTATACGGTTGAGCTTGTTGAGTGCGGCGATGATGGCGGGCATTTTGCGGAACGAGTACAGGCCGGGTTGCCGTGGGAACTGGGTGGTTTTGATGGCGACTTTACGTTCCAGCAAAGTACGGGTTCTGAAAGCGGTGATGGTAATGCGCGCTTGAACAGTTGCCGAGTGCGCGGACTCGTCGTTGGAGATAAGTGAAATTCGGCCCACCATATCGGGCTGGTTGCATTGCCCTTCGGTTACAATCCAGGCGCGCAGGTTCTTCTGAATGGCGACTGCGTTTTCCAGCGTTATGTTCCATGAATGCAGGTTATGGGTTTTCATACCTGTAGGCCTTAACGACGGTGTGGTTGCTGTAAAGTATTGACAAAAAATCGGAAGAGCAGTGAGAACTGGTGCAAAGTTTGAGTGTTTTTTGTTCAAATAAAGCTCGGACGGCAGATTTTAGTGCTTCAACGGCCCACTTTTTGACCTAATCAGAATGTAAATAGGAAAAGCTCTCATTTGTCCGGTGAAGCGGCGCAGGGATTACGCTATGATGCTGCCACTGATGAGAACACAAGGTTGCATATGAGCGATATCCTGAACAGCATGAGAGCACGGGTTTCCAATCCCCGGCTGATACAACCATCGCCTGACCGCAACGAGCTGGAGCAGATGTTCCAGTGTGCCGTGCGGGCTCCGGATCACGGCCGCCTTCGACCCTGGCGCTTTATTGTGTTGCAGGGCCAAGCCCTGGCTGAACTGGGGCAAGCGTTTGAAGCGTCGCAGCCCACAGCGGACGAGACGCGACGGTTGCGGTTGCGTTCCATGCCATTGCGGGCGCCCATGATCATCGTCAGTGTTGCTGCATTGGATTGGGAACATAAAAAGGTACCGGTTTGGGAGCAGCAGGTGGCGGTGGGAATCGCCACCCAGCATTTGCAACTGGCGGCGCAGGCGCTGGGTTATGGCACCATGTGGCGAACCGGGGATATGACCGAGCAGCCCGCCGTGCGGGAACATCTGGGGCTGGCGGATCACGAGCAGATTATCGGATTCCTCTACACCGGTACGGTAGAGGGGGAGCCCCGGGTGGCGGATCAGCAGCCCCTTGACGATATCGTTCAATATCGGGGCTAGGCTGACAATACCCGTTGATCTTTTCAGCCAAACCCAGTATCTTACGCGCCTCTCGTCATGACCGCCGTTATGACGGGTCTGGTCAGGTGTCCGAGTGGTTGAAGGAGCACGCCTGGAAAGCGTGTATACGTTCATAGCGTATCGAGGGTTCGAATCCCTCCCTGACCGCCAGATTCTGAAAAATCCGGTGATTACGCATATCACTTCCAAAGCATATTAATTTTTGAATTGAATCCTGTAGATTGGAGTTACTGGGGTTTCTCCTTCAAAAGATCCAACACTCCATGCCGTGAGGCTGAATCCGCCTCTGCAAATTCACCAGAAACTTTCTAACGACAGTCGGCCGATGTACTCCACAGGCGTTGCTCAGTCTCAGCCACGAATGCGCTTTGATCAGATTAGTCAGACACTCCCTAGGCTGGGCGGTGGTAGCAGGTAGGAACGGCGGGTTGTAATATTCCTACCTGATTTTCAGGCTGCGACGTTGCCCGCAGGCTGGATGGATGGAGTGATGCCTTCTTGCTCAAAACACAGTTTGAAAAGCATTAACAGGTTTTTGGCTGTCGGATTGCCGTTTGCACTGACCATGCGGCGTAGGCTCGCTTCATGGATTTGCATTCTGTCTGCGATTCCAGCGAATGATTGTGTTGCATTCAAATAATCACGCAGCATTGAGCTACCGACCTCGATATCACCTTCAAGGTAGGTTTCGATGGCTTCGAGCAACAGCGCAACCCTGAATTCCGGGTCTTTGCATTGTTCTACCACCGTGTCTTTAAAATCACGGGTTAACGCCATTATGTACCTCCACAACCACTCTAAATGCGCGCCCACTAATGGAGCGCTATTTTCTTTTTTTATAATCGGCCAAATGTTTCTTGGCTTGTTCAATCGCTTGTCGCTGGTCTGACTTGTCACTACCAGCAAACAAGATAATCAGTTCGTCACCTTCGACGATATAATAAACACGGTATCCAGGACCATAATGGATTCGGCGCTCCCACAACCCACCTCCATCTTCGATGGTCTTGCAATCTCCAAAATTGCCAGACTCCATCTGCTTTATGGCCTTGATTATCTTCGTTTTAGCTCTTGCGTCCCGCAGATTTGAAACCCACTCCCCATAAGGAGATCGGTCATCTGTAGACACATATTCCTTTGCGGACCGCTCTACCGTCGGCTTCGCCATTACACTTACCTTGCTTATTGTTCAGACAATAATAACATATATGTTATTATTGTCAAGGAAGCCTCTTTGATGGGCTACTGGCTAGGCGTTCCCCTGTGGGGATCGTATATAAGCGTGCGGTGACATCCAAAAGTGAAACTGAACCTCTGATAAGGCAGTGTAGTAGGCCTGACACGCTGTTCACTTCCCCACAACACCCCCCTACAACGCATCAAAACTGGCGCTGAAGCCGAAGTGATTGCGTGGCTCGCCCACGGTGGTGATGGTTTCAGGCATCACGCTCAAGGTACTGTCGCTATAGCTCAGTTGCAGGCTGCTGGGGAGTTGTACCAGCGTCAGACCCCGGTTGATCTGTTCCAGGATAATGGCGGCGATGGCTCGCCCAAAGAACAGTTTGGGTGGGAACTGCAGCCGGTAATCGTACCAATAACCCAGATCCAGGGTGATATCGATGTCGGGGTTGATCAATGCCAGGGCCAGGCCACCGTTGTCGTCCGTAGCCAGTTGCACAGGGGCTTCCATATTGAACTGTAAGCGGCTTGCGGTTTCCCATTGGTCCGCCTCATTGCGTACTTCATAGAGCAGTTCGAACTGGTCCACCGTCAGGAACGCAATGGACTGATCCTGCCCCCGGAAGGACAGCTCCGGCACTGTACTGGGCGCCAGCACGATGCGGGTATTGGCTTCTTCCAGTGTGGTAATGAAATAACCACCGGTGGTGCTGAGCTGATCCAGGATGGGCACGGTGGGGGAGAGCACGCCGGCCTCGTAAATTGCCAGCAGCGCCTGGTTAATAATGTTGCTGTTGACCACCAGGCTCAGGTTCTGGTTGTTGGCAGCGGCCGGAACCGGGGTGGGGGTGAAGCGAAACCCGAGCATGTTCGGGGCCAGCCCGGGTGCGGGCCCAAGCTGCTCAGGAATGCCCAGTAGATCCGGGAACAGGTTGTCGTTGATCCGTAAAACCTCGGGGAACCCCAGGCTTACACCCAGATCGATCTCGCCGGGTTCCAAGTCCGTGCTCTCGGTGCCGATGCGGCCCATCAATGAGATTGCCATGCGGTCGCCATTGGCCACGTCAATATCCTGAACGCCCACCAGGGCCGTCAGAAATGCCCCGTTGTTCACGGTGGCTCCCAGGCGAACCTGCAGTTCATTAATCAGGGGGTCGATGATCAGGTTGGCAATCAGCGGTACCAGTTTGCCCAGCAACAGATCCACGATCAGGTCCCGGGCAGCTTCGATGCCGGATTCAATCAGATCCGCTACCTTACCTGCCAGCCCAAAACCGAAATTGCGGATGGCGGAGGGCAAATTGAAGTTCAGGTTGAAATCGCTGTCGGCACTGCCCAATCCGATGGCGTTGATGGATTGCACACTGACATCCACTTCACCATCGTTGGCTTCCAGGCCAAAGTCTGCTGCCAGTCGCAGGCGGTTGACGTTGATACCGGCGTCGAAGCCGACGCTCAGGCCCGATGTGCTGATGCCAAGGAAATCCATCAGGGTACGTTCATCGGAACTGAAATTCAGAACATTGGTATTGATGCGGACCCCCAGGTCGGTGTTGCGCAATTCGGCGTCCAGGCCGATGCCGTCCCAGCCCGAGCCGGATTTCAAATCCAGGTCACTGATTTCCAGCTCTTCAAATTCCAGATCGGTGAGCGTGGCCTTTACCGAAATCAGGTCCACGTTGAGCGGGCCCAGGTAAACGGCTGGTGTACACTCGCGGGCACAACCCAATAGCGGTACGCACACCTCGAAACATTGCCGGGGGATGATTTCATAGCGGCCGAGCCCAATGGAAACCGATTGATTAAAGATGGTGTTGGCATTGGCCGTACCCAGCAGCGCAGCCAGGTTCTGTTCTTCCACCAGCTCCTGGGCAAAGGGAACCAGCTCATTCAGTGTTGCCTCATCCACATCCAGCCGCACGATGTCATTGAGCACGGTGGCACGATCGGCGTAATACTGTGTGGCGACCTGGGCGTACACATCCTCGCTGTCAAACTGGTACAGATTACTGGGCGCAACCTGTACTTCAAATTCATTGTTGCTGCCCACTGCAGCGGGGACACCGTTGACTTGCAGGCCGTAGCTGCCGGAAGGGTCCACCAGCACACCCTGGATCGTCATCAGGTCACCGGCCACGGCTTCGGTAATCACCACCCTTGGCCCCTGATTATCAAAGTAGAAAAAACGGCGTGGGCCAAATTGATGGGGATCCACCGCAATATTGTTCTGCCCTTGTGATAAATAGGGGGATAGAGCCTCACCGCTGGCGATGGCCTGCCCATCGGCAAACTCGAACAGGTGGCCAACGGGAATGCCGTTGAGGGTGATCCGCTCCGGCATGGCATTGCAGCGAATCAGAAAACGTTGGGGAAGTTGATCGATAAAGCGTGCGTTTTTGATGGGCAGTACAATTTCGTACTCTTGATTACGACACCCACCGGTGATCAAAAAAGATACAAAAAACAGCCCCAGAACCAACTGGTTTGTTATTTTTTTCATGCCCCACCGTCCAATAGCACTGTGCACTCATTGATGAGTGTAGTGTGCGGATCGTTAAAATGTAATAAACGTAAATGTGCGTGCTACGCCAGCTCATTGGCCGGTTCGTGCTCAAGCATCATATCACGAACAATTTGTAAGCGCTGGGTGCGGGATACATGAATTTCATCGAACAGGAACAGGTGTAGCATGCGCTGGACCTTGCGGCAGTTTTCGCCGGTCAGGCGTTCCCGGTAGTGGCGTTTATTCCAGGCTGCCTGATCGATGTAGACAATTTGAAAGGCCATGGCCTGGTTGCGGTATTGAAAGCCGAAATGACGTTTTCTTTCGTTCTTATCCACTTCCAACAGGACATGCAGTTTGCCGATGATGTCGAAGGCTTTGCATTGTGCATTTTTTAGCCAGGCTTGTGCGTCTGGAGAGATCAAAATCTGCTCCATGTCCTGTGACTTTGCCAGACCCCTGAGGAAGGTAATGTCGTGTTTGCGGGTGAGACGGTACGCCAAGCGATAATCGATCACAGAGGATGTGTCAGCGTTGCTCATCATGTTGTCTCCCCCAGGTAACAGACTCAGTGTCGGACTCTTTAACACTAGCGCGAGGTCTGGCGCCCTGTCTGTTAATTTTTGTTAATACCGCTTATAAAATACCCTGACTTGTTTGGGTTGCCGCCAGCCAGGATGGGCAATCCAAATGTTGAAGCGCTACTGAAATGGAATCATACTGCGTCTCGAAAAATTGACTGATTAATTAAACAGGATCATTTCCAGGGGGAAACTATGTCGTTTAGTGTGAACAGGGCCAGATCCGTGGGGTCGTCGGTTTTAGCGTCAACGCTCAGGGGTTGGCGTGGGGCCAGTGCCAGCCGCTCGGTGGAGCAGCCGGCGCAACTGCCGGAGCTCTATGATCGAGAGGGCTGTGCCCATTGCCGATTTGTACGGGAAGCACTGACGGAGCTGAATCTGGATGTGCGTATTGTGCCGGTTCCGTTGGGTGGTACCCGTTACCGGCAGCAGTTAATGGATGTCAGCGGCTCTGACCAAGTGCCGTTTCTGGTGGATCCCAATAGCGGGGAGAAAATCGGCGGCAGTGACGCCATTATAGAGTACCTTTACCGCCAGTACGGGGCGCGGGCGGTACCACCGCAACTGAGAGCCACCAATGCCAATGTGATCAAGTCCAAGCTGGCCACCGTGGTGCGGGGCTCCCTGGGCCTGGAAGTGCGGCCATCAAAGCCCGTGGCCCAGGACATGATCCTGTACAGCTTTGAGGCCAGCCCCTATTCACGCCTGGTTCGGGAGCGGCTTTGCGAATTGGAGATCCCCTATAAACTGGTGAATATTGGTAAACAGCAATTGGCGGATGTGGGCCCGGCCACTTTTCGATTGCATGTGGGCGAGTACAAACCATTACCCAATACCAAGCGTTCCGCCATGTTGGAAGAGCATGGAAACGTACAGGTGCCTTACCTGATCGATCCTAACTTGAATAAGGATTTGTTCGAGTCGGAAGACATACTCCAGTACCTTAACCAGAATTACGCCGGCTGATTATTTTACTGTAATAAAGATTGGCGCTTGGCCCCATAGCACCTATCATATTGATCTTGTGATAAGAGCGATGCAGCCAGCGCCGACCTATGTTTTTTAGTGAAGACCGCAGTCAGTTTTTCAGACCGTTAACCAGCAAATACCGTGAACAGATCCTGGAGTGCCTGCGCCTGCTGTACGAGCGTCTGTACTCCGCACGGGCTGATTACGGGGAATCCCTGCAACGGGATCAGGTGATCGAAATATTTGAAGAGGCCCTGGCCCGTGCACCGCAGCTGGATTCCGGTGATTACGGCAATGACACCCGCTTCAAGTCCGAACGGGAACAGGCCTCCTGGATCTTAAATCAGCTGTTGGAATACGGCTGGCTCGAAAAGCAGGTGGATCAGGCGACACTGCAAAGTACCTTTCCGTTTACCCGCATCGGGCGCATGATTACCCAAAGCCTGTCCGAAATGGGCGCATCCTCGGTGCGCACCCGCCACCGTAATACCCGTAATACACTCAATGCCCTGGAGGCCTTTCTGGCGCGGGGCGAAGTACATGACCTGATGGATGCCTATGAGTACTCCGAACGCATTATCAGTGATTTTACCGATGTGATCGCTGAACTGGAGGAACGTAAACGGGAGCTGGTACGTCAGGTGGAAACCCAACTGCTGGTACAGCAGGCGACGGAGCATTTCTTTGAGTTTATGGAAAAGCGGTTTCAACCGGATGTATCCATCCGTTTGTCTGCCGACAGTGTGGAAAAACACCGTGATGGAATCCAGTCGGTCATCGATAAAATTCGCCGCAAGCGCAAAGATTTCAAGCGCGAGGCTGAACTGAAGTTGCGTGAGCTGGCACCGGAGTTGGTGCAGCACAATCAATCCCTGCTGTACTTTGTGCTGGATGCCATAGAGATACGCATGCGCAATGCGGCAGAGCTGATGCTGCCGGCTCTGCGCCGAGCGCTGCAGAGTTTTACCAAGCGTGCCGACATTATTATCCGCCAGCTTTCCTATCTCACCAGTCAGCGTAATAACAGCGTGGTGGATGTGTGTCGCGATCTGGCGCAGTTGGGGCAGGCGCAACAGGATCAGATTCTGGCGCTGGCAGGGGCTCAGTTGTCGGGCCTCAACCTGCGATGGCTGGACCCGGAACAGGTTCGATTACAGCAGAAACGCCAGCAACGGGTTTTATACACGCGCATTGAAGACGCCGGTGAGATCGAAGACGACGCACTGCGGGAGGTGGCGTTGCAACAGCAGTTGGATCGGGCGTTTATAACTCACAACGAAGGCCTGCACGATTATTTGATAACGGCCATGGCCGGCAATAATAAAGTGAGCACAAAAGATCTGCCGTTGTTGAGTGCCCGTGACGTGTTGGCCATGTCGCATGCGGTGGAAACGGCATCCTATCAGGCGGTAGACAGTGAATACCAGTTTGTGGTGACTCCCACGGGTGAAACCGCGTCCAATGAATATTTTGACCGCTTTGATGTGTTCGATATTGAATTGATCAAAAAATCAGAAACGAACCCCGATCTAGAAGACCTATGAAACTGACCGAACAACTGCAACAGAATCTGGCCGCAAAGCGATTTACCCTGGATGAATTCAGCGAGTTGTTGATTCGCCTGCTGGACTACGGTGTGCTGTCCCGCGATGAAAGCCAGATTGAAACCTTGTTGTACGATCGCTATGTCCAGCTTGAAGATCTGGTGCTGGATTACCTGAGCCCAATGCAGGTAAGGGTGCAGCATGACGCACGATTCGGTTTTGTGCGCTTGTTTCCACCCGGGGCCAAGGTACCTGGTTTGCCCGACGACGATAATCAACCCTTTTCCGGAGGCTTTCGAACCAGTCTCACACAATCCGAAATTGCCGCAGTGCTCGTGTTGCGGGCTGAGTATGACAAGGCCCTGCGCGAGGGGCAGGTGGATGATCTTGGCTGTGTATTGTTGTCGCTGGAGGGGTTCGGTATTGCCATGCGTAATCTGCTGAACCGAACCTTGCCGGAGAAGAAAACCGAGCGTGGCCTTTTGTTCCGGCGCTTACGGCAACTCAGGTTGATCCACTTCATCAGCAGTAGCGACGATATGGCAGATGACGCCTGGCTCAAGATCCGACCTTCCATTACCAGTTTCGTCAGTGAAGCAGTATTGGAACAGATCAAAGCGCAATTGCCCGGTGCAGTCTCCTCTGCAGAGGAGACTGCAG